>MAAB01028970.1_pt1 | contig 57988 bp, 41 predicted proteins | sample 1115991 | NCBI WGS metagenome assembly MAAB01 (sample SAMN04961124, study PRJNA320927) | seawater metagenome | isolation source: sample BD02T18 sea water enriched with oil for 18 days | place: USA:Gulf of Mexico | collected 2013-07-27 | reverse complement strand
TTATCAAGTCCTGAAGCCCATGTTTGTTTATCAACAAATGGGAAACCTCGAATGAAATCACCATTTTCACGATTAAGTACATAGAAGAAACCGTTTCTGTCAGCCGTTGCCGCAGCTTTGACGGTTTTACCATTTTGTTTGTAATCGAAAGAAACTAGTTCGTTAACACCATCAAAATCCCAACCGTCGTGTGGCGTGGTTTGGAAATGCCAAACAATTTTACCTGTATCAGGATCAATAGCTAAACGTGATGAGGAGAAAAGGTTATCACCTGGACGTAAATGAGAGTTCCATGGTGCAGGGTTACCGGTACCAAAGAATAATAAATCAACATCGGCATCATAAGTACCGCCTAACCAAGGCGCAGCTCCACCTGACTTCCAAAGTTCTGCTGGCCATGTTTCTCCTGGTTTGCCACCAGAAATACCATTATCAACTTTTTTGCCATTTTTCCAGATGTAGCCCATGTGGCCTTCAACCGTTGGGCGTTCCCAAACTAGTTTGCCATTGGTAGCATCATAAGCTCTTACTTTACCTACTACACCAAATTCACCACCGGCAACACCTGTGATGACTTTACCTTTAACAATAATAGGAGCAGCTGTAATTGAATAACCGGCTTTATAATCTTCTACTTTCTTTTTCCAAACTACTTTGCCTGTGTCTTTATTAAGCGCGACTAGTTTTGCATCAAGCGTAGCAAAAATAACTAGGTCGCCGTATAGTGCTGCACCACGGTTGATAACATCACAACAAGGCATAATACCATCAGGTAATCTTGCATCATATTGCCAAAGTTCGTCACCTGTATGCACGTCTATAGCATACACTCGAGAGTATGAGCCAGTAATATACATGACGCCATCTTTGACCATAGGCTGAGATTCTTGACCACGCTGTTTTTCCCCACCTAATGAGAACGACCAGACTGGACGCATTTCTTTAACTGTGTCGATATTTATTTTATCAAGAGGGCTGTAACGTTGTCCTCTTAGACCAAGTCCATAGGACACAACATCATCAGTTGTCATTTGGTCATTGGCAATATCTTTATCGGTTACATCAGCATTTGCTATGCCGGTTAACGCTAAAGAAATTGCCATCGATAATGACAATACCTTTGTTTTACATGTTGTTATCATTGTTATTTCCTCTTGGGTTGTAAATTTGGTTAAAGATATTCTTCTCTATTTACCCAAGCTACCTGAAACACGAATATTCACGTAGTTTGGCTATACCTTCCTGCATAACGTCAATGAATTTACATGTCGTCTCGCGACATCAGTAAAACAATTAAGCAGGCTATAACGATATTAAAACGTCTCTATTTACTTCTCTATTACTCGGCGGTAGCGTTTTTTTCATCATTTAGTATGACGAAAAGGATGATATTTAACGCGATTGCTTACTCAATATTATTATTCACTGACTGAATACAGGTTTGGAATTTGGTAAACAGCGCTGTACTGTTTAAATATTTTCTTCATTTGTCCTTGGTTTATCATAGCCTCGACAATATCAGCAATGGCATAACCTAATTGGCGATAGTCACTTTTTACCGCCATGCCAATATCCCATTGTTGTTTTCCTAACATCGGAAAGGCATTCGTTGCTAATTGGTAAGTAGGGGAGTTAAGTTGATGTTGGTAATGACTCACCTGACTGCGAAGTCCCATGACGGCATCAATCTTCTGTTCAGACATTGCTGAAATAGCTAAGGCTAACGAAGGGAACTGTTTGGTTTTGTTGCGCATTCGACCATTGAAGACAGATAGCAGGTAAAATTGTGGAATGGAGTCTACTTCGACACCAATGTCATGATATTGAAAGACTGCCATGGTGCTAACATCGTCAATTTTTTTAGTATTGAAAACGATTTTCCATGACTCAGTATGGTAGGGAGCGAACATGTGTACCTGTTCATGTACCCGTTCACCAATATCGTCACGCAGCTCAGAATATTCTTTATCGTAGGGAACTCTAAGCATTAAGTCTGCAACACTGCGTTTAAGGAAGTGTCCTTTCCATAAATTATTGCGCAAGTCATCCTCAACATTTTCATCAGCGGTTACCCACCTGAAACGAAGTGTCACGCCTAACTGTTTGGCAATATGTTTTGCGACCTCAATATCAATGCCTTTTGCTTGCCCGTTTTCTCTGTATGAAAAGGGGATGAAATCGCTATAAACGGCAACGGTGATCTCATTGCTTTCAATAATATCATCATAAGATCGCGCAAAAGTTGTTGAGCAAAATAGGCTACAACAACTTAACCACAAAAATAGATAATAAAATTTATTCTTCATCACTGACTGACTCTAACCAAGTACGAATAGACCAAAGTGCTTCTTGGTTTAAATGTTCGGTCATTTTCGGCATGTAAACAGCACCATTACGTACCGCGCCATTTTGTACACGATAAATAAACCACTCATCGCCATCAAAATCTGCTGGTAATTGACGTAAATCAGGAGCAATACCGCCAGATATTCCGCCTAAACCATGACAGCGAGCGCAATTTTGGTTATAGGCTGAGGCACCAACGCGTAAAATTTCTGTCATTACTTCACCGTCTTTTGTGCGGTAAGGGTTAGTGTCTTCCCATTCTTCGCCTAAAGTCGGCAATGTTGAGGTGTTTATTGCTTGTGGTGTCACAGGGCCGTGAGCCGCTACGCCAAATGAACATATTGATATGAATGCAATTAAATGGCTGCGGCCTAAGTTAAGTTTTATCATCGCTGTGTACCTTCTTTCACGTAAAAAATTGTGGTGTTTAATTCTAATAGGACCATCTTAACGAGGTTAGTGAGCTTCAAGAATTGTACTTTAGCGCGGTTAAGCCTCATCCTTTAGTATGAATTTAGGGGTGGAAAACTGCATAATTAATTTTATTTTGTTATATATCAATTCATTATGGTGTTCTGGTGGAATGCTTGGCTTTTTAACTTTATGAGATCTTTCTATATGCTTATACATAATACCAAGTCCATCAGTTTAATAGTTTTATTATTTTGGGGTCGCCATGTTTATCGTGACAAGAGTAAGGTTTAAGAAGTATCTAGTGAAAAGTGTAGCTAGCGGTGTATGGCTCTTTTGTTTTTATTGTACTAATGCAATTTCAAGTACTGAGGCAATATCAAGTCCAATCACCCTTGATATCAGTTATGTGAAGTTGGCGCCGCAACAAGCTCCCGGCGTATCTACTCTTTTTAAAAAGCCAGAAGACAGTGGCTATATGGGGGCTAAGCTTGCGATCAATGACTCTAATACTACTGGGAAATTTTTACAGCAACACTTTACATTAAACTATTTTGTTGCGACGAAAACAGCGCAGTTTTTAGAATATCTAGAAGAAGAATATCAACAGGGCCGACGCATTTTTATTCTTCAAGCGCCATTAACACAACTGGTGCAAGTAGATCGTTGGGCCAAAAACAAGCCGGTGTTATTGTTTAATGTCAGTGAATCTGCTGATGAATTACGCAATGCCCAGTGTTTAGCTTCTGTATTTCATACCATACCCAGTGATGCCATGAAATCTGATGCCCTTGCTCAGTGGTTGCTTTATCGTCGGATGAATAAAGTATTATTAATACAGGGTAGTAAAGCCGAAGATCTTCAGCTAGCCAAATCGTTTAAACGGGCGGCGAAACGTTTTGGTTTGAAAATTATCGATGAAAAACAGTGGGATTTTAATACCGATCTTAGGCGTAGTGCACAACAAGAAATTCCTTTGTTTACTCAAACCGTAAAAGATTATGATGTTGTTTATGTTGCTGACAAGTCGAAAGCTTTTGCTGAATTTTTACCCTTTAATACTTATTTACCTCGGCCTGTTATAGGCTCGGCTGGTTTGGAAGCTTTGGCATGGCATAGTGCGATAGAACAGTGGGGCGCTACTCAACTGCAAAATCGTTTTATGGAAATGGCTGATAGAAAAATGAATGAAATAGACTTTGCTGGTTATCTTGCCGTGCGCAGTGTTGCGCAATCGGTGCATAAACTTCATTCAAACTCTAGTAACAAGCTCATCGAATATATTAACTCGGTGGATTTTGAATTGGCAGCGTACAAGGGGCGTAAGCTTAGTTTTCGTGCTTGGAGCCGACAGTTAAGAATGCCGCTGGCTTTGGTGCATCCCCACGCTTTGGTATCGCAGTCACCACAGCCTGGCATGCTTCATCCAATAACTGAACTTGATACGCTTGGTTTTGATGCGCAAGAATCTCAATGCGAATTATCACGGTAAAAAACACGGTAAATGTTTAAGGTAAACGCTCAACATAAAAGCTCAATATTTACTTTCAACGCAAACTTTTAATGGACGCTCTTAATGGATATTGGGCTAAAGGTAACTTATGAAAAAGACACTTTATTTTAGAGAAAAGGTTAGAAAATTTTTTAGATTATCGGTAGTAGCCGTTTTGTTTAACGCTACCGCTGGTTATGCCACTGAATTTGCGTATGTCACCAATGAAAAAGATGACAATATTTCGGTTATCGATTTAAGCCTCAATAAAGTTATAAAAACAATCTCGATAGGTGAACGACCTCGAGGCATTATTCTCAATAAGGAACAGTCGCTTGCTTATATTTGTGCGAGCGAGTCAGATAGGATTCAAATACTTGATGTAGAAACAGAGCAGATCATCGGCGAGCTACCTTCTGGTGAAGATCCTGAAACTATTGCATTACATCCCAATGGCAAAATTATTTATACCTCTAATGAAGATGATGCCTTGCTTACGGTGATTGATATTGACTCTGCTACTGTTATCGCGCAGATAGATGTAGGGGTTGAACCTGAAGGACTAGCGGTAAGTCCCGATGGAAAAATTGTCGTGGTAACCTCGGAAACGACCAATATGGTGCATTGGATTGACACCAAAACCCATGAAAACTTTGCTAATACTTTAGTGAGTGCACGACCTAGGTCAGCTAAATTTACCGACGATAATAAATATTTATGGGTCAGCTCTGAAATTGGCGGCACTGTGGTGATACTTGATGTTGCCACGCAAAAAATTATTAAGGAATTTACCTTTGATATACGAGGTATTCATCATGACCGTGTTCAACCTGTTGGCATCGAATTAACACAGGATGGACGATATGCGTTCGTGGCATTAGGCCCCGCAAATCATGTGGCCGTTATTGATCGTCAAAAAATGACGGTTGAGAAATATTTATTAGTTGGGCGTAGAGTGTGGCAGCTTGCTTTTAATCATGATCAAAGTCAGCTATTAACGACTAATGGTATTAGTGGTGATGTGTCAGTGATTGATGTTAAACGCATGAAAGTAACAAAATCAATTAAAGTAGGACGTTATCCGTGGGGCGTAGTGATACGAAATGTGCCATGAGTATTATTACCAACGAACTCACTTTTCATTATGGTAAAAAGGCGGCAATTGATGGTTTAAGCCTAAGCATTAAAAGCGGTTTTAATGTGTTACTGGGTCCTAATGGTGCAGGAAAAAGCACCTTATTCTCAATGCTAACGGGTCTTTATCAGGCGGCATCAGGGGATATTAAGATCAATGGTTATGACTTAAATCATGAGAGATCGAAAATCATGCAGTCGATGGGCGTGGTCTTTCAGCAAAGCACGCTAGATTTAGATTTGTCCGTTAAGCAAAACTTAACTTATTATGCGGCGCTACATGGTATTTCATCATCACAAGCACTAGAAAATATCAGCGATATTTTGTCTCAACTTCAGTTGACGCAGCGACTCAATGATAAAGTAAGATCATTAAATGGTGGGCATCGCCGCCGGGTCGAAATTGCCCGAGCGTTAATTCATCAACCCAAAGTATTGTTACTCGATGAGGCAACGGTTGGTTTAGATATTGATAGCAGAAAAATGATCACCGAATACGTTGGCTCGCTTAGCCAACAATTAGGCATTTGTGTGTTATGGGCAACACATTTAATCGATGAAATAGCAGCAGACGATCAATTAATTATTATCGATGAAGGGAAAATTCAAGCACAGGGCATCAGTGGTGAATTATGTAAAGAGCATAATGTCGCCGACGTATACCAGCTTTATCGCACGTTAACGGCTAACGTGGAGATCAGCTGATGAACAATCGTTATCTTTATTGTTTTAATGGCATTGTTAAGCGTGAAGTTTTACGTTTTTTCCAACAACGATCGCGTTTATTAAGTGCGTTAGTTAGACCGCTACTTTGGTTGGTTGTTTTCGCTGCGGGTTTTAGAGCGGCGCTGGGTGTTTCTATTATGGAGCCTTACGGCACCTATATTACTTATCAGCAATATATTACCCCAGGACTTTGCTGCATGATCATTTTATTTAATGGCATGCAAAGTTCGCTTTCTATGGTTTACGATCGTGAAATGGGTAGCATGAAAGTTTTATTGATGAGTCCGCTACCTCGACCTTTTTTATTATGTTGTAAGTTGATTGCCAGTGCGTTGCTGTCACTTTTACAAGTCGTAATTTTTTTACTCTTTGCGCAGCTAGTTGACGTTGATATTCCGCTTATGGGTTATGTTAGCTCAATACCAGCAATTTTTTTAATTGCCTTTTTTCTCGGCGCGTTAGGGCTGATGTTGTCTAATCTAATCAAGCAATTGGAAAACTTTGCTGGTGTGATGAACTTTGTTATTTTCCCCATGTTCTTTCTCTCCAGTGCCTTATATCCGTTGTGGAAAATGCAAGAGGCGAGTTTGTGGTTATATTGGCTTTGTCAGTTCAATCCTTTTACCGCTTGTGTTGAGTTATTACGGTTTGCGCTTTACGGACAAATGAACATCCTTGCTCTGACGACAGTGTTAATCGCAACAAGCATTGCATCGTTTTTTGCTCTGATGAGTTTTAAACCCCTACATGGGCGTAAATAGTCATTAAATGAGTAGGAAATCAGTAATAAATAGGTTTTGTTAGCGCATTTAAACACGAAAATTTTTTTTTAAATTTATTTTCATGTTAATGAATAACTTATAATTACAAGGTGAATATAGTCTGTTTTTTGATCGATTATGTTTGGCTATCCTCTTAAGAATGTACTAGAATTGCGGCGAACAGCACAATAAGGTCAAATTAACCTTGAGTTTAATCTGACCAAATATTTAGCAATTTATAATATAAATTGCTAAATAGCTGTACTTGAAAAGAGCAAAACTTTCGAAAGAAAGTGGCGCAAAGTCACCGGTCTACGGGAATAATTCTACGACAGCGGAACTGCCAACTACCAGCATTATTGTGCCAATAATAATGTGCAATGACAGGCACTAAGAAGTAATAGGTTTTCTGTAGACTTCACACATTGTGGAGTCACAAAATGAAGTACGTTAGTAACAATCAAATCGAAATCAGCTCACTAATAAAACGCCAAAGCAAAAGTTTTGCACTAGGCACATTATTATTACCATTAACTTTCAGCAATTTTGCTATAGCGAATCCTCCTGAACATTCTGCGGCTTTTGCAAAAGGTCAAATTTTAGTACAACCACAACCAGGCTTATCAGAGCAGAACTTCCAAAAGATCCTAGGCAAGCACAAAGCCAGCTCAAAAGGTAAGCTTAATCAATTACGCACCCACATCATCAATGTACCGGCAAATGCAGAACAAGCAATTGTCAAAGCGTTATCTAATAATCCAAACATTGAATTTGCTGAGGTCGATTTACTCGTTAAACCAAGCGAAATTATAGCCAACGACACATATTACAACAATGCTTGGCACCTTAATAAAATGCAATTACCTACTGCTTGGGAAACAGCAAAGGGTAATGGCATAGTGGTTGCTATTCTAGATACTGGTGTTAACAGCAACCATACCGATTTATCAGCCAATATGGTTGCTGGTTGGAACAGTGTTAGTCGCAACAACGAAACGAGTGACATCTATGGTCACGGCACGAAGGTTGCGGGTGTTGTAGCGGCAATAAGTGATAATAATAACGGCGTAACCTCTATCGCTTGGCATGCATCAATTATGCCGATTCGAATTACCAACCAAAGTAATGGCTATGCTTACTGGAGTGACGTTGCCAACGGTCTAACTTGGGCGGCAGATAACGGCGCCGACATTGCCAATATTAGTTACAGTGTAACTACCAGCTCCAGCGTAACCAACGCGGCACAATACATGCGTAATAAAGGTGGCTTGGTTGTGGCTTCAGCAGGTAACGGTGGTGCAGACTTAAACTGTACAGATAATCCTAGTATTATCACAGTATCAGCCACAGACAGTGCAGATAATAAGACCAGCTGGTCAGATTACGGTAATTGTGTGGATGTATCGGCACCGGGGTCAGGGATTTGGACCACGACCAAAAGTGGTGGATATAGTGCTGTAAGTGGTACTTCTTTTGCCAGCCCAGCAACGGCAGCAACATTAGCACTAATAAAATCAGCTAACCTAAATCTTAGTAATGATGAACTTGAAAATATTTTAGAGGCTAGCGCAGATAAGTCCAAAAATGGCGGTGTATTTAATAGCTATTATGGTCATGGCAGAGTTGATGCCGCGGCTGCGGTTGCGATGGTAGTAAATACACCTACTATCGATCAGCAAGCACCAACAGTTGCAATAACATCTCCAACAGAAAATAGTGTTCAAACAGGCTCCTTTAATATCACTGCCAATGCACAAGACAATATGGCTGTGAGCTCTGTTAGCCTATATGCCAATGGTGTATTAATTGGTACTGATACTGTCGCGCCTTATAGCGCTAACTTTAACAGTAATAATATTGCTGATGGTAGCGTAGCTTTCACCGCTCAAGCGTATGATGCAACAGGTAATCAAGGTAACTCTTCAACTTATTGGCTGACAATAGACAATATCGCTGATGTTGCAGACACCATAGCACCGAGTGTGAGTATTACTAATCTCGTTAATGGCAGTAGCATAAGCGGTAATCAAGCGATTAAAGTGAGTGCAACAGACAACACTGCGGTGACTAAAATTGAATTGTATATTGACGGCCAGTTAAAAACGCAAACGACTGAATCAACACTGTCTTATAGTTGGAATACCCGCAAAGTGGCTAACGGATACCATACCATTGTAACAAAGGCATTTGATGCTGCGGGCAACCAAAACCAGACCAGCATTCAAGTCAATGTACAGGCACGTAAAAAAGGCCGTAAATAAAGCTATTGAACAAAATATAACTTTATTAATACGCTTAACATGTAAAGACACTGCCATGGCAGTGTCTTTTTATTGGTCATTATTTCAATTATTGTTAATACGTTTTTTTACGTAAGCTTAAGGCAAGTAAAGCGCTACCAAGTAGAAACAACACACTGGGTTCAGGAACCTCTGTCGGAGGACCACCACCATCACAGCCATCAGGATCATTACAAATTATTCCACTATCAGCTCCTATATAAGAACTCAACTCAGGTCGGCCGTTAGCATCCGTAATACCTTGAACATGGGCAGCGGACTTCCAAATACCATTACCACCTTGTGGGCTACTGGAAAAATCAAAGTCTAACTCGGTTAAACCACCAGCTAGTGTTATATCGTACACTAATTGGGAACCCATACCGAATCGATCTGCTGGTGGTGCACCAACTAGATCAAACTGAATATCATAGAGGCCACCGCCGTCAGCATTGGTAAAATCAATTCCCGTATTAATTACTACACCTCCAGCTCCAGCTGCTGAGATACCGGAAAAACTAACCTGATTGAAGCCCAGGTTAGCAGCGTCAAAAATAGGGTTGAGATTAAAAAACCACCCCTGACCACCATCAACAAATTCACTCGAGTCTTGCAGTAAACTGTCCATTGTTAACCTAACCGTGGTGGCATTTTGAGTTTCAAAAGTTGCTCGCAACCATGGCGCATTTCCTAATGGTGTAGTTGCATTACTAAAGTTTGTATCTAACTCAAAAATCAATGATGCTTGAGCTGTATAGGAAAAGCTAGCAAGTGCAAGAAACAACGTACTAGTAAATTTTGTAAGTGTTCGCATATTTGATTCCTTATTAACAATCCCAATATATAAATTCAAAAGAGATTATCCTTACGTTATTGTTAAAAAGTATACTTAGCCATAAACTACTTTTAATCCTTATGGCATAAGCTGTAGGCAAGCAAATTATATACCTGTTATTTTTTTACTCTATTTATTATGCGGTTAAATAATGAACAGAATGCATGTATGAACGCTTTGTAAAAAAAGCTGACACTTTATCACTTGATGGTGATAACTAGGTGTGGTGAAAATCAGGGGCTTTCTTGCCTGTGCGTGTGTTATTACGCCTATTTCGGTGGTTATATTGTGAGATGTTACGTGAAGTATACGAGCAACATCTGCTCAACTTCTTTGGTGAATGTTTAGCCATTTAAGATGACACATCAAATAGTGAAAAGCACAGTAAAGCAACGTAAATTAGTATCAATAAAGAATTTTACCCATCAAGACCAAACGATTTAGTTGAGACATTTTTTTAGACAATGGTTGATCCATTGTTCAAATGAATAACGCAACAGAAATCGTTTTAGCCCCACCGAAGAAGCGCTCGATTGGTAACGGGTATAATCCTTATCAATAATAATTATCTTGGGCATCTAACAACAATGATGCTTAAGCAGCTAATCTCCGTTGGTGCTCGTATTCATCAAAGGGAAAAACCAAGCTACTGCCTTCCCCTTTGTCGATGATTGGCTGTTTTTCTAATGCCTGCTTGATTATTCCAAGCTCATTTGAATCCACCAACATTAAATACTTACCCTTTGTTAAATCTTCATTGAATCGGTAAATCTTATAATTAACATGGAGTAAGCCTACGAATGCGCCAATAATACAACCTATCATCAATGAACCAAATAAGGTGAGTGCTATCACCGCTTGTTTGGTCAGTTCAACCACATCCCAAAAAGGCATATTAACAACCAGAATAGCGCAACCGGTTATCCCCATTGCTATCCCCAACAATGCGCCGTGCTCTACACCGCGCACTAGATCCGATTTTTCTATTATGCTTCCCTCATGCAAGTTATGTTGTTTAATACCTTTTCTATCATTACTGATCACATGAATATTATTTTCATTGATATGTAATTGATCATGTAATATGGATGCCGCCGTATCTACATCCTCCAAAGATTCTGCTAGAAAGTACTCGCGTCTCATGCCATATCTCCTATTTGGTTATGCTATCAACATAAAACTGAGCAACGACTAAGTAAATACGCGTACTGAAGATTTTCAATGGTTAATTAGAAAGGCAATATGCCCCCAATTACACTCAGATAACTTGCTTAGGCTACTTTTATACTACCTGTAAATAGCGTGATTTTTTGATACACACAAATAAGCCTAGTACTCAGTTATCGAGAAAACGAGTGATTTACATTCTGAATTTGGATTTATTTGTAACGATATATAAAGGAATACATAACTTGACACAAAACTCACTCTAGAATTTAATATCCAGCTAACTTTTTAGTTGTTATTAGCCTTGATTTCAATTGGCGATTTATAGCCGGTCGACGGTTATATATTTATCAATATCAATATCAAAAGTTGAAAGGGGGTTGGTATGTATCGTTCAAAAGAAGGCATTTAAACTTAAGGGAGATTAAACTGTAAAATTATTGACAAGATGCAGGCAAAATTTTCTAATCAGTTGTGACTGTTTTTTGTGCTTTTTACACGCTTTGGTGCAGCGACTCCAAAATATCTCTTATCTATCCCCCCCCCTAAAAATAGAGTTAAGAAGTCCCATCATTTATGATGTTCCATCTATGTCTGAATTGAAATAGCTTAAACAGATATTGCATAGGTAAAAAAACATGAACATTGGGGAGTAAATTTATCATACTTTAGCATGATAACGATTAAATGTATTTTTTTATCTAATTGTAATATATGGCTTTATTATATGTTCTTTACCTTGTAACTGACTTTTCTCTGATTGATTTTTAATAAAGAGTGCACCATCATCATCGTTAATTAATATCTAAGGAATGTTTATGAAGCGCGTCTCAGCCTGTATTTATTTGTTTATTACTTTACCCGTGTTAGGGCAAAATATTGATGATGTTGAAAAAATCAATATCTATGGCCAAACACCATTGTCGACTAACTCTGTAAGTGAATACAGTGCTTTTGGTAGTGTTCAAACTATCAATGCGCAAGCGCTATCTCAATCACAAGCCATTTCTTTAGCTGAACATATGAAGAATCAGCTAGTAAGTTTGCACATAAATGACGTGCAAAATAATCCGTTTCAGCCTGATGTGCAATACAGAGGTTTTACTGCTTCACCATTATTGGGGTTGCCGCAGGGGATCTCTGTTTATTTAAATGGAGTACGATTTAATGAACCGTTTGGTGATACGGTTAATTGGGACCTTATTCCGCTTGCGGCACTTGATACAGTAGCCCTTTATTCTGGCTCTAACCCTGCATTTGGTCAAAATACCTTAGGTGGTGCGCTAGCACTACAGACCAAGAATGGCTTTAGCTACACTCAAAATGAACTTGAGGCTCGCTTTGGCAACTTTGGGCAGCAGCAATTTACTGTGCAATCAGGCGGTAATCAGGGGAATTGGGGCTATTATTTTGTCGCTAATAATTATCAAGAAGATGGCTGGCGAGATCATTCTGAAAGTGAATTGCAGCAGATGCTTGCAACCCTCTCTTATGCCAGTGACGTTCGTACCATCGACTTTACTTTTTCCGCTAATAATAACGAAATGCTTGGTAATGGCGCTATACCTGAACAGCTTGCTGAATTAGCGGGTAGAAATGCTATTTATACACAGCCTGATAAAACTGAGACCAGTTTTCAACAGTTTAGTATTAAGTCTGATAATGTTATCAACAAGCAAACGTCATGGCAGGCAAATATTTATTATCGCCAAAACGAAATTAATAGCATAAATGGTGATGACAGCGATTATGAAGAGTGTGAGTCTGGTACGCTTTATAGCTTGTGTGAAGAGGGTAAAGATGACTCTTTAGAGCGAGTTCATTTTGTTGGTTATGATGAGGATGTCTGGTTAAGTCAGCTTAGCGATATTGATGCAGATGAGGTTGATGGCACCTTTAATACCGGCTTCACTGATAGTGAAAGTTATGGCGCAGCACTGCAATGGGTTCGATTAAGCCATTTTGACGCTCCCGACTCTCTTTATTCGTTCGATAATGAATTTATTTTTGGCTTGGGTGCAGATCAAGCTCAAATTAGTTTCACCAGTAATACCGAATTTGCAATACTGCATAATGACACTATCAACGATGATCGTTCAGTCACGGGCATTGGCTTATATGATAGCGACTCCCGTGTAAGCTTAAAGGTGAAAACTCAACAGCATTACCTTTATTTTTTAAATGCTATGACATTTGGCGGAAATTTTACGCTTAATCTCGCAGGTCGATACAATTACGCCGATGTGAGTATGAAAGATCAAATAGAAAGTGGTAAAGGGTCACTTAACGGTGAACACATTTTTCATCGTTTTAATCCTGCGATTTCTGTTAACTACCAACTGAACCAAGAATACGCGGTTAAAGTAAGTTACAGTGAGTCTTCCCGCACACCAAGCCCTGCTGAATTGAGTTGTGCGGATGAAGAAGACCCTTGCAAATTACCCAATGCTTTTGTTGCCGATCCTCCGCTTGAGCAGGTGGTTGCAAAAACAACGGAAGCATCTTTACATTACGATATTACAAATTTTTCAGCAGTGGCGACGGTATTTTCAACCTTGAGTTATCAAGATATTATCTTTCAACAGGCGGGTGATAAATCCAACGAAGGTTACTTTATCAATCTTGATAAAACGCAACGTCAAGGGGTAGAGCTGGCATTTTCGATGCAGCTGAGTGACGTTGATTTTGGTGCTAGCTATAATTTATTAAAAGCAACGTTTGAATCTCCCTTTGTTTCTTTTAGCCCAGTTAACCCATTGGGACCCAATAGAGAAGTCAGCCCAGGTGACGAGATCCCCGGACAACCTAAACATCAGTTTAAGCTCCATGCTAATTGGCAATTTAATGATGAGATAAATGTCGGTACAGAATTTTTATATGCCTCTTCATCTTATTATCGCGGTGATGAAGCCAATGAAAACAAAAAAATATCGGCTTATGCGGTTACCAATATTTATCTCAATTATCAAATCAATGAGCAACTACGATTGTCTGCTAAAGTGGATAACCTTTTTGATCGCCATTTTGATACTTTTGGTACCTACGGTGAAGCGGATGAAGTGTTAGGTGAGCTATATCCTGAGACGGAATTTGATGAATATTTTGTCGGTCCTTCAAGACCACGCGCTATCAGCGTAAGTGTTAATTATCAATTCTAAATTGGCTAGTTTGGGAATGGCCACCCAAGGCAATTCTCACTAAAAGATGAGCTTAGTCATACTAAAGGAGGAAAGCATTGTTGCAGTAGTCAGAATAGGATTAAGGTATGTATTTTGTCTCATATAAGAGCAAATCGATGTACCAGCAATCTTATTCTGCCTTTCTTCCTTATTTTGCTTTATCACTAACTAGCTTTACTGGGCTAGCGCTTGCAGATGATAATAAAAAAATTAAGCAAAACAATTCATCCAACACTGAAATTATTGTTGTTACCGGCAGTCGATTAGCGTCTGACTTATTGAGTTTAGCGGGAAATATCGATCGCATCTCAACCGAAGATATCGATAGGGTTAGCGCGGTTCATCCGAGCGATATTCTTAATCGTGCTACCGGTGTTCATATTCAAACTAATAATGGAATGGAGTCACTGCCTTCTTTACGCTCTCCTGTGTTAACGGGGCCTGGAGCCGCGGGCGCTTTTTTATTTCTTGAAGATGGCATTGCCACCCGATCTGCAGGTTTTGCTAATAATAATGCTTTGTCAGAACTAAACCTTGCTCAAGCAAGTGAAATAGAAGTGATCAGAGGACCAGCGAGTGCTGCTTATGGCTCTAATGCCGTACATGGTGTGATTAACGTTTTAACTAAAGCGCCAAGTGATGAAGGGGAAGCATCATTGCTTCTTGGCCCCAATCAAAGTTATCAACTTCAAGGCACCCTAGGTCGTGACATGGGCGAGCATGGTCTCAGTGGTAATTTTCAAGCAATTGAAGATGGTGGTTATCGAGATGATAGTGGTTTTACCTCATTTAAAATCAATGGCAGACATGATTACGAGCAGGGCGCTGATAAAATTAGCACACTGATTTCAGGCTTTGTACTTGACCAAGAAACCGCTGGCTTTATTTCTTCTGGTGACAAGGGTAGTGATTGTTATAGCTCTGATTATACTGACGAAAATTTATATCAAGATCGTAATGCTATGGAAAAAAATTGTGATGATGATGCCTATCGTAAATGGTCATCATTGCGTATTGCGACGAATTGGCAACGGGCATTAAGTGCTGATACTCATGTCAGTATTACTCCGTACTTTCGGGTTAATCAAATGGAATTTCGCCAACACTACTTACCGTCAAAAGCGATAGAAGAAAATAGTCATTATAGTGTTGGGGTAGCCAGTAACTATTATTGGCAAATAGATGCTAGCATCGCTTTAGTGATGGGTATTGATGCTGAATGGACTGAAGGAGAGCTAACTCAAACGCAACAAAAACCCGACACCTTTAGCTTTGGCAAGGCACGACAACAAGGAACACACTATGATTATGAAGTTGAGGCATCAACAATAGCGCCCTATATTCAAGGAGACTGGCAGGTGAATGAGACTTTAAAATTCACCGGCAGTTTCCGCTTCGATGCCACTGAGTATCGTTACCATAACTTAGTTGCTGATGGCACCACTAAAGCAGATGACAGTAGTTGTATTAATAACTCAGGTGACGCTGTACCTTGTTTATATCGTCGTCCGGGAGACAGTGATGATAAGTTTAACAACAGTAGTACCAAGCTTGGTTTTAATTATCAATTGGCTAACAATACCGCATTATTTGGTGCATGGTCACAAGGATTTAGGGCGCCACAAACGACAGACTTATATCGTTTGCAAAAACAGCAAGTGGTAGGGGAAATTGACTCAGAAGAAATTAATAGTACCGAGCTAGGTTTTCGTGGTGTAAGTGACAAATTTCATTACGAAGCGGTTATTTATACTATGACTAAAAAGAATGTTTTCTTTCGTGATGCAAAGGGCTTAAATGTAACTGATGGTAAAACGTCACACCAAGGAGTTGAGCTAGGATTAAACTATGATCTTAGCGAGAGCATAAATCTGGCTATTAATTACAGCTATGGCCAGCATGAATATGAATTTGATCGTCCAAGCAGTGGTGTTGTCAAAGGTAATGAGATTGACACAGCACCAAAACATCTTGCCAATACGCGATTACGCTGGTTGCCAACAACAAATACTAGCCTTGAACTAGAATGGTTACATATGGGAGATTACTTCCTAGATCCAGCGAATGAACATGAGTATGAAGGACATGATTTGTGGCAACTTCGCGGTGCTATTAACATAAATAACCATGTGAATTTGTTTGCCCGCATTGAAAACCTAACAGATGAAAAATATGCGAGTCGTGCTGATTATGCTTTTGGCTCATACCGCTTCTTTGGTGGCCAACCGCGCGCCATGCATGTTGGCGTTAATGTTAACTTTTAATTGTCACTAAGTGATCAATAAATTAGTTTGATTGGTATAAAACGTAAGAAAGGCAATAAGTATGAATAAGTGGTTTGTTAGCATAATGTTATGTTTTTTCTTATCTTTTTACGTGGTTGCTGAACCTGAAGTACGTGTTGGTGTTTTAAAGTACGGCACGGTTAACTGGGAAATTGATGTGATTAAACATCACCAGTTAGATAAAAAATATCAATTCGAGCTAAAGGTAACGCCATTAGCCAGTAAAAATGCCTCTGCGGTAGCATTACAAAGTCATGCGGTTGATATTATTCTTAGCGATTGGCTCTGGGTGAACCGTCAACGTTTTGATCATAGAATGTACACCATGTTTCCTACCTCAATGGCGACCGGAGGACTTTATGTTTCGCCTAGTTCATCAATCGAAACTTTAGCCGATCTTAAAGGAAAAAAAATTGGTATTGCCGGTGGATCTGTTGATAAAAGTTGGTTGTTATTGCAAGCCTACAGTCAAAAAAAATATGGACTTGATTTAAAAAATGAAACTGAACCTACCTTTGCCGTGCCACCGCTATTAAATCGACTAATGCTGCGCGGTGATTTAGATGCAGCAATTAACTTTTGGCACTATGGTGCGAGATTAAAAGCGGCAGGTTATAAGCCAATAGTGACCGTTCCTCAAATGCTGACTGAATTAGGTATTGAAGGGAAAATACCCTTGTTAGGCTGGGTCTTTGAGCAAACATGGGCCAATGAACATCCCAAAGCGATAACACGATTCTTGCAAGCGTCACTTGATGCCAAACAGCTATTATTTTCGTCTGATAAAGAATGGCAACGTATTCGTCCCTTAATAAAAGCCGAAAATGCAGCAGTGTTTACCCTATTGAAACAAGACTACCGCGCAGGTTTATTGCGTGAATTTGGTAGCAAAGAAATAGCGGCAAGTCAGCGAGTGTTCGAGATATTAGCCGAGCAGGGTGGCAGCGCTTTGGTGGGTAAAGCGACCGCATTAAGTGACGGGACTTTCTGGCAGAAAAATACGTTGGAAAACGCCAACAATGCCAAGTCTATTCAATGAAACTCTTTTTATTCAAAAACTTTGCCGCATCAAAGGGCGGTGCAGAAAAAAAATCGATAAATAAAGGCGCTTTCACAATGAGATTTCCAAAAGAGCTACTTTCATTTTTATTGGTGAGACTCGGCGTTATTATCGCAATATCTGTGTTGTGGCAGGGCATGGCATGGTTAATTGCCAGTCCAGATTTTCCTTCACTGTATGCGGTGATCAAAAGTGTGCAGTTTCACTTCAATGAAGGAGAGATGGTTACTAATATTTTGATCACCCTTAGGCGTGTACTCTTGAGCTTTGTTATTGCGATGCTGTTAGGCGGCATCATTGGGATAGTGATGGGTGTTAATACCTGGGTTAATAAACTGACCGACTCGCTGCTTATTATCATGCTTAATATTCCTGCCTTGGTAACTATTTTACTTTGTTATATCTGGTTTGGTTTAGTTGAGTCAGCGGCCATTGCAGCCGTTGTTATTAATAAAATTCCCACGGTAGTGGTGATGATCCGAGAAGGAGCAAGAACGGTAGATAAAGACTTATTAGCCGTGGCTAAAATTTACAAACTCTCACCCAGTAAAACCTTCTTTGCTGTGTTTTTACCGCAACTATATCCCTTCATTATTGCTTCTGCCCGCTCTGGCTTATCGTTGATTTGGAAAATAGTGTTAGTGGTGGAATTGTTAGGGCGAAGTGACGGGGTAGGTTTTGCACTTAATACGCTGTTTCAATTTTTTGATATTGCCGGAATTCTTGCCTATACCTTTGCTTTTGTGGTGATTATTTTACTCATCGAAGCGCTGATTTTTAAACCCTTTGATAAACTCGTTGCCAGAGGAACCCGCTTTGATTGAATTAAATGTTGCTATCAAAAATAAATATTATGCTAATAGTGAACAGGCTGTTTTAGCGCAACTGGACTTTACAGTGAAATCTGGTGAGTTTGTTGCCATTATTGGCCCATCTGGCTGCGGAAAATCCACCTTGCTAAATATGATTAGTGGCCTTGAAAGTTGTACCGGACAGCACATTTCTTATAATCAAAGTGCTTATCAAGAAGGTATTGCAAACAATAAAGAACTACATCAACTTGGTTATATATTTCAACAGCCAAGGTTAATGCCATGGCTTACGGTTCGAGAGAATATTGAACTGATATTACAACCGGACCAGTTTCATAAAGTTGATGGTTTGTTAGCGCAAGTTGGTTTAGCAAATGAAGGGGAATATTTTCCTAGTCAACTGTCTGGTGGCATGCAACGACGGGTAAGTATTGCTCGCGCTTTTGCTATCAATCCACAACTGTTGTTATTAGATGAACCTTTTAATTCCCTCGATGCGCCAACGGCAGCTCGATTACGACAGCTGTTAATTGATTTATGTGCGCAAAGAGGCACTACCGTTATTTTTGTTACCCATGATTTGCAAGAAGCTGTTTATTTAGCTGATCGCATTATTTTTATGAGTGACTCTCCTAGCACCATAGCTCATCAGAGCATTGTTGATTTGCCCAGACCCCGTAAAGAATGGGGTGTGGCTGAATTAGAATGGCAAGCACAACTTTTGCTAAAGTACCCTCATTTACTTGCTGGGCGCATTGATTAATTTGGGGAGAAATTAGTACATTTATTTGCTTAAGGCAATAACACGTATCTTCAAGTAGCTTGGGTATATTACTTGGGCTTACTATTGTTTATTTAAAAAATCCTTACAACTCAATTAAATAAAGTCAGTTTTGTATTTCAGATTTTTTACTTATTAGCCTTATAGCTCTCGCTAAGTGCTCAATAGTCTCCCCCGATTAGCCCCTTTAATCCTAATAGTAGAAACCATTATTCATTTCTCATCCTTGCTCCCACTAAAGTAGTAAGCCTTTTGTATGCGACTAAATAACAAGCTAATTGGGTAAATCGACTCATTCAATTTTATTGCGAGGGTTTTATTATGGTTGTACTAAATAATAACGATAAAACAGGAAGCATGAAATGACTAAACTATTTAAATTAAGCTTAATTACAGCAACTTTGACTATGGCAACATTTAACGCAAATGCAGCTATTGAATTATATAATGATGATGGAGTAACGTTCAGTTCAGATGGTCTAGTTAACATATTTTATTCTAACAGCGATACTGACACAACTGATGCAAATGGTGATGTGACAAACAGCAAACAATCACGTGTGAAAACGGGCTTCTTACCAAGCTATATCGGTTTTGACGCATCTAAGCAATTAGATGATATAAAAATAGCTACGCGTTCTTCCTTTTGGGTTACTTTGAGTGATACAGACGCGTTTCGTGATACATCACCTAATGATGCAGGCACAGGTACAGCAATTGATATTCGTCAATTTTATGCCACGGTAAGTGGTGACTTTGGTGAAGTGTTATTTGGTAAAGATTTTGGTTTATATAACCGTGCTAATATTATGGGCGATGAACTATTAACTGGTTATGGTCAAACATCTGGGGGTCTAGCTGATTCCGGTTTTGTGTCTTTTGGTAACATTAATACGGGTTACACCTATGCTTTTCCAAAAGCACAAATTACGTATAGATCGCCTGATATGGCTGGTTTTAAACTAGCGGTTGGTATTATGGATCCTAATAAAGTTGATGGTCAATCAGATGAAGAGTTACCTCGTTTTGAAGCTGAATTAATGTACAACACTAGTTTTGATAATGGTTCATTAAAAGCTTGGGTTAGCGGTGTTACACAAACAAGTGAATTAAATGGTGTTGACCAAGATCAATCAGGTGTTGGTTATGGTGCTAACGTTAAATTTGGCGGATTATCACTCACTGCTTCTGGTTATAGCGCTGAAGGTATAGGCGCTTTAGATACGATGGTTTCGGCTGAAACGAATGAATCTGATGGTTACCTAACACAAGCGTCATACACAATAGGCGATAACCGTTTTGTCTTATCTTACGGTGAAACAACAACAGATAATGGAATTACAGAGACAACAAATAGCAATAGCAATATTGCCTATTTCAGAACAGTTTTACCTGGTGTAACCGTTGTAGCTGAATACAATAAGACTGAAAATGATAATGATCAGAATGCAGTAGCAGAAGAGAATAACGTTTTCTCAATTGGCGCAGTAGTAACCTTCTAACGCGCAGTTCATCACTACTTCCTCGTTAGCTTAAGGGGGAGGGTGGTGAGTATTAATTTATAACCAAGCGCTAGGACGAAGCAAGTTTCAGCTGGAATTAGCAACACGCGTCTTTAAATAGCTTGGGTGTTTATTCAGCTGATATTGAGTAAGTGTTACACTAAAAGATGAGTTTCCTACAACTAACGTAGGGTTAACTAAATACTTGTAACATGTTAAGTTTAAATAGTTTATTTAATCGCATGGTAGTTAGCCTTATGTATAAAATTTTAGTCGCAGACGATCATCCGCTGTTTAGAGATGCCATTGTAAATATTATTGGCATAAAGTACCCCGGTTCAACCACTTATGAAACCGAGGATGTCGAATCGACGCTCGCTTTCGTTAAAGATAATGATGAAATTGACTTAATACTGTTAGACTTGAATATGCCAGGTATGTCAAACCTAAGCGGTTTGCTAGATCTACGTAATCAATGCCCGACAACGCCTGTTGTTATTGTTTCAGCAGAACAAGAAAAACAGAAAATTTTACAAACTCTCTCTTATGGCGCAGTTGGTTTTATCGCCAAATCATCTTCAAAAGATGTTATTGGTGATGCGCTAGACAGTATTTTTCAGGGCAATGTATATTTACCATCGGATATCATGCGTTCTCAAAGTGACTCAACGGTTACTAGAAATGAGTTTCAAGCCTTACCTGAAAATATTTCCTTATTAACTCGGCGAGAATTGATTGTGTTACAACACTTAACGAAAGGTGAAGCCAACAAACAAATTGCCTTTAATTTACATATTTCAGAAACAACAGTTAAATCACATGTTTCATCCATTCTTAAGAAGCTAGGCGCATCTAATCGAGTTAAAGTAGTGCTCGGATGTAGCGATCTCGATTTTAATCAATATTTAAAACGTTAGTTTTATTTTACTTTCTTTCGAATAATTGAGGGCGTAAGGTTCTCAATTTTTGGACGTACTAGCCTTAAATCTAAGTTTAGGTGCTTTGCTAAATCGACAAAGCACCTTCTATTTCACCCCCTAAATATTCAATTTACCTTCCAGTTTTGCACGCCCAAGCAGTAACTGAGTAGAGCTTTAATCATTTTTACAGAAATGAAAGAGGCCTTAGCTTGAAGGATTATATTCTTTGCAAAAACCATTTTAATTAATCAATGCATTGCCTCATTGAAGACATTAGCTATTGGTTATTATTTAGATCAACTGTTCGCTAAAATCTGATGAATTTGATTATATTGGAATTGTTATAACTCATAACAATGTGACATTTGCATATTATATTTGCTGTAATATTTTGAAGTAGGCCAAAGTTTAATCAACTTTTGTGTGCCAAATTGATTATGTAAGTCTATTATAAAAGTAAAGGAATTCTTGGATTTAGCTTAATATGAAATCAAGCACTGTTGAAAATGCACAGACTCATCAATATGTTCTCAATGATTCACTTCACCAATTGTTTGATGAAGTAAATGTTGTTTCTGTACAGGGGTATGATGAACAGCGGCGGGTTATGTATTGGAATCTAGGTAGTGAATTACTTTATGGTTACACCCAAAAAGAAGCATTAGGGCAAAAACTAGAAGATTTAATCATCCCTAATCCTATGCGTGAAATAGTTATTGGTGCACACAGTGATTGGCTCAAAAAAGGAATTGAAATCCCTGCTTCAGAAATTACTTTACGCCATAAAAATGGTAATGATGTAAATGTCTTTTCAAGTCATGCTCTGTTTACTAATCAATATAATAAAAAACAAATGTATTGTATTGACGTTAATTTAGCGGATGTTAAACATGCTCAATCACAAGTACTATTTAAAGAACATATGCTTGAGACAATCTTTGATGCAATACCTGATTTATTTTTCTTGATGGAGGTAGATGGGACTATTGTTGATTATCATACGGGTGATCAAAAGAACCTCTACGTTTCACCACACCAGTTTATTGGTAAACGTATGACGGATATATTACCTCATGAGGTCGTCAGTAAATATCAATCCCATATTGATGAAATATTACAGCAAGAGGGGATGATAACGTTTGAATATGAGCTAATTATGCCTCATGGATTGGTGCATTTTGAGGCAAGAATGAGTTACTTGCCACAGTATAATCAAATAGTACTTATAATTCGTGATGTTAGTGAACAATATAAATCTGCCGAAAAAATAAGACATCAGGCTTATTTTGATACGTTAACCTCATTGCCTAATCGCTTCTTAGCACTCGATCGTTTATCACAAATGCTTACTGAAGCGGAAAGAAATAATGATAAAACCGCAGTGCTTTTTCTTGATTTAGATGATTTTAAGAAAATTAATGATTCATTGGGTCATGAAATAGGCGATAAAGTACTAATACAAGCTGCTCATAGATTAAAGCAAGTGTTACGAGAAGGAGATACTGTTGGCCGTTTGGGGGGGGATGAATTTATTGTGCTATTACGAGGTATCACTGAACATCATGATGCGTTAGTTATCACTGAAAATTTACTTAAAAGTTTTCGAGTTCCTTTTCTAATAGATGGTAGAGAATTAATACTGACGTTGAGTATTGGTGTTGCCATTTCCCCTGAAAATGGTTGTTGTGCCTCTGATTTGTTGCGAAATGCTGATACCGCAATGTATCAAGCAAAAGGTTTAGGACGTAATACCTATTCGTTTTTTTCTAAAAAAATGAATACCATGATGCTTCGCCGTTTTGAAATTGAAGAGCAAATGCATGGGGCCTTGGAGCGCAATGAATTTGAATTATATTACCAACCTCAATTTGACGTTAAAAATCGACATATTACTGGCGTGGAAGCTTTGTTGCGTTGGCACAATTCAGCCTTAGGTAATATAACTCCAGATGAATTTATTCCTATTGCTGAGCACACGGGCCTAATTATCCCGATTGGGCGCTTTGTTATTAAGCAAGCACTAAGCTTTTTAAATGATTGGCAAAAAAATCATCAGCCAAAATTGACCATGGCAGTTAATTTGTCTCCTTGCCAATTCAGAGATGCAGAGTTACTTAGCTTTATCAAAGATGCCCTTAGTGAGACAAATGTGAGTGCAGAAAAGTTAGAGCTTGAAATTACTGAAGGGGTATTAATGAGTGGTCAATCACATATTCATGATACCTTGGTTAAAATTAGTGAATTGGGGATAAAATTATCCATGGATGATTTTGGTACAGGGTATTCTTCCTTGAGCTATTTACGACAATATGCTTTTGATGTACTGAAAATAGATCAGAGCTTTATTAATGGTATACCGCGAAACAAGGCCGATTGTGAGTTGGTTAATACCATCATAGCCATGGCACATAGTTTAGGGTTAACGGTCGTTGCTGAAGGCGTTGAAACTAAGGAGCAACTTACTTTATTAAATCAATTAGGCTGTGATTTGGTACAAGGGTATTATTTTAGTAAACCTATACCAGCAAAGCAGCTACTTGATTTTGCTGCTCGCTATAAATAATACATTATTAACTTGGCTAACCTTTGTTTACGATAGTTATTAAGCCATCAAGATGTACATCTCTTTGTGGGAAGGCAATAACAATATGATGCTCTTCAAATAGCTCATCTAACCTGAAACGAACGTTACTTCTCATTACTCTTAAGCCTCCTTCAACATTAGATTTTATCCAAAGTTGACTTCAAATATTAATGCGTTATCACCAACGTCTTCAAAGGTAACAAGAGGGTTTGACACCCTAGTCACTTGTATGGATGTATTATCCATACAAGGTTTTCAATTTAACATGCTTAAGGCTTGATCATTGCCAAGCCTTAAATAACAAGCATATATCTTTTCTATTTATATGATGGTTATCAAAAGCTATCAATAACTATCAGTAAATATCAATAAATATCAATAAATATCAATAAAGCTCAAGACATTAAGATATTTTGAATATCGTTGATATATCTTGTAACGTTACGGCTAACATCGCTTGTTCTTTTGCTGTTGTGGTGATTTGAGTTGAGCCTGTTGCCGATTCCATTGACTTATGTTCAATAGTTACAACATTTTTAGCGACATCTTGAGTAACCATCGCTTGCTCTTCTACGGCAACGGCAACTTGCTCGGTCATTGCAAAAATATTACTGACGGAATGGGTGATAGCACCTAACGTTTGCTCAACATTTTTAGAGTTTTCTACAGCATTTAGTGCCATTTTTTGACTCTTTTCTATAACACTATAAGCCGAGTTAGCATCTGATTGTAAGGCCGAAATAAAACCTTCAATTTCACTGGTAGATTGTTGAGTTCTTTGTGCTAACGTTCTCACTTCATCAGCAACAACAGCAAACCCACGCCCTTGTTCACCGGCTCTTGCTGCTTCAATTGCAGCATTTAAGGCAAGTAAGTTAGTTTGCTCGGCTACTGATTTAATAACATCAACCACACTAGTGATATTGTTACTACTTTCGTGAAGGCTTGTTATTCTTAACGCCAAATTATTTATTTCTTCAGCAAGGCGTTCAATTGAGTGGTAAGACTCTTGTACAACATCCGCGCCACCTTGTGCTTGTTCATCAGCTTCTTTTGCTGAATCAGCGGCTAACTGAGTATTACCTGCAACTTCCTTAACTGTTGCTGACAACTCTTCTATCGCAGCAGCAATAAGGGTAATTTCATCTTGTTGTTCAACCAAAGAACGTGAGTTATGTTCACATGTTTGTGATGTTTCCTCTGCCGCAGCGGCAAGCATTGTACTTGAGGTAGAAATTTCATTCATTGCACCAGAAAACTTCTCAAGTGTTAAATTTAAGGCTGTAGAAATTTGGCCTAACTCGCTCTTACCGGTAAATTTTGCTCTGGCAGTTAAATCATTTCCATCACTAACTTTTGACATAACAGAAGTAAGGTCTGTGACTTGGTTATGTAGCTCTCTCATAATATAGAAACTAATAATGGCAACTAACAAGAGAATAGCAAGTGAAGATGTTACGTAATATATTAAAGAGTTGAACGCTTTATCTTGGGTTTCTTTAGTTAGAATCAATAACGATTGATTTAACTTATCTTCAATATTTTTTAATACGCCAATTCTTTTAGTTGATTGTTCGAACCAATAAGTGGCGTCAACATTAAACTTTCCTGAAGTAGCATTATCTATCGCTATTGTTCTTAGTTTTGTCACTTCTGTGATTGATGGTTCACTTTGCTTTTGAATGAAGTAACCTTTATTTTCATCACTGGCGAAGGCATTAAAACTATAAAAATATGTGTTTTGTTCCGCAAGAAATCGAATGAATTTTGGATACATTCCCTGATTAAATTTACCCGAAGCAAAGGTGCCTGTTAATACAGCCCTTTCAATACCCGCTCTTTCTTTACCTTGCAGGAAATTATAATAAGCGACTGTTTCTTTTGTTATTTCCGCATTAGTAGAAATTTTAGCAATGATAGTTGAAACACTTAACAATAATTCATTGGTTTTGGTATAGAAGGCTAGCGCATCCGATACGGGAATTGATAAGTCATCAACATTACTTCTAATTTGAGCAAGCATACTTATGCGTTGATTAATATTGTCATTTAATTGCTGAATTTGTTTATTATCAAATGAATGTTGTTGCCAGTAATTTACTCTTTTTTCCGCTATATTGGAGGTTTTCTGTCTTTGGCTTGGTAGTTTATAGGCAAATTTCACCCCTTTTGAGCTAAGGAAACCTGCGGTCATTCCTCTCTCCTTTTGTAACTCGTGAACGAGTTCACTATACACAGAAGAAAGCTCAGTGTACTTGCCAAGTTCTTCCATTTCATTGTTGGTCGAGAGGGAAGAGACAATGGCATTTATTCCTACGCCTAAAAATCCCAATAGAGGGAATAGCAATAAAATAAAAATTTTCTTATTAAACGATATATCTACAAGTCTCATTAGAGCCTTCTGTGAATTTTTTAAGTTACTTATGAACGTAAAGTTTACGGAATAGAAGCATAAAAACAATGAAATTCGCAAAAAACGCAACAAACATTAAACTCGCTTGATGTGGATCAAACATTACCAAATAAAGAATAAAAATTATGTAAAAGGTTAAGGTCTTCTTATATGTTAGCGGATAATTATTACTCATCAATTATCAAGTAAGTTATTTCAATGTCATTGAAAAAATCAGTAAAAAGCTACTTAACACCTAAAGAGGTAGCTGAATTACTTATGGTTTCTACTGCTGCAGTGCGTTTGTGGGCAGAAAGAGGGAGCTTAAAAGCAAGAGTTACTGCAGGGGGGCATCGTCGCTTTAAACTTGATGATATAAAAGAATTTGCCACTAAAAAAAACATTCAACTAAATACCAATACCGGTGAAAATCCTAAAGTTTTGATTGTTGATGATGATATTCATTTTGCTGAATTTCTAAAAACGCTGCTTAAAATAGAAATTAAAAATGTTGAAGTTGAAATCAGTTTAGATGGTTTTGATGCGGCGAACAAGCTTCACGACTTCAACCCAAACATACTGTTGTTAGACCTTAAAATGCCAGGTCTTGATGGCTTTCAAGTATGCCAAGCTGTAAAGGATAATCCGCTGCAAAATCATATTAGAGTGATTACTATTTCTGGAAATGTTAGTCAAAGTGATGTTGATAAACTGAAAAATATTGGCGCTGAAACTTGTTTAAATAAACCGATAGATGTTCCTATTTTATTAAGACAACTGGCTTTAAATTGATTGGACTTAAGGGCAGAGCCTTTATTCCAGCAACATTTGAGTAGTAAAATTTAGTAGAGAATAAATTAAAAACTCTCTTAAATTTTTTGATAAAAAAGTAAAGGAATACAAGTGAAACACAAATTAAATATAATGCTGTTTGTAAGTGTATTTAGCCTAGCTTTGCTAGGTGGCATTTTATATTTACCTATATTTGACTTTTTTCTAAGTATTGACGATGGCTTTATTCCAATGGCACCGTCAACCTCAGTTTCATTTTTAGTGACTACTTTTGTCTCACTCGTTTGGGTTAAATATACGAGTGAATTTTATCGTTATAAAAAATCTATCGGGCTAACGTTATTGATTGTTGCTCTGTTTGGACTGTTAGAAATTATTGAGCATTTAACAGGTGTTGAACTTAATTTTGAGAGTTACCTGGTTCCAAGTTATGGATATTTTAAAGGGCTCCCTCTTGCTAGAATGTCTCCTGTAACAGGGTTTTGTTTTGTTCTCAGCAGTTGTGTTTTACTGATACTATTGAGTCAAGACAAAAAAAGTACATCTAGTCATTTTATCAACCTAATCAAACATGCGTTCACAACGCTTCTATCATTAACTTCATTATTATTTATTGTTACTTATCTCTATAAATCGCCTTTATTTTATAATACACAAGACATTATCCCAATGGCTTTATCCACCAGTTTAGGCTTTTTATGTGTGTCTGGAATACTGATAATAAATGATAATAAAAATTATTTAATGAAAATATTTACTCACGTATCACCCTCCACCGCTTTGATACGATTTATTACACCTTTCACGGTTTTGAGTGTATTTATAACAGGGCTAGTTCAACATTTTATGTTTACAGTTAACGCTGTTAATAATTCAATTTTCTTATCTACCTCTATTCTTATTATATTTTCTGTCATCTGTGGTTTTATGGCTGTGCTTGTCACTAAAAAATTGATGATTTTTCAAGATGAAAGTAATAAAAATCTACATCGATACAAATCAATGGTGACTTTATCTTCGGGCCTGCAAGCATTACTTGATGATAACTTTGTCTATTTAGCCGTGAACCAAGCCTATGTAGAAAAGCTTGATTTAACAATTGAACAGGTTGTGGGTAAACATCTCAGTGACATTTTTGGTAAAGCATATTTTGAATCAAAGATTAAAAGTTATTGTGAACATTGTTTAGCTGGCAATGTTATTAAGCTAGAGAGGTGGATGAAACTTACTGCGGAACATCACTTGTTTATGGAAATTGAACTATCGCCCTATTACCAAAACGACGGCAATATTTATGGGGTTATGGTTAATGCACGCGATATCACTCAATTAAAGCATTATCGAGATAACCTTGAGAAATCAAAGCTTGTTATTGAAAATAGCCCAGTCATTGCCTTTCGCTGGAAGCCAGATTGCTCAGTAGAGCATGTATCAAGTAATGTTGACTTATTAGGGGTTCAGGCAAGTGATTTACTCTCGGGGAAAATTAAATATACCGATATGTTACATCCTCAAGACTTAGCACGAGTGATGCAAGAAGTTGCCCATTTCACTGAAAAAGGGGTAAAACAGTTTATTCATGAATATCGTATTATCTCTCCTTCAGGACGGGTATTTTGGGTTGATGACAGAACAACTATTGAACGTGATGAGGATGGAAGAGTTTCTTTTTATCAAGGCATTGTTATTGATATTACAGAGAAAAAACAAGTAGAACTTAAATTAAAACAATCGAATACAATCATTCAAAATGTTATTAATTCAACACCTGATTTGATTTTTGCTAAGAATACAGAATATCAATATATTTTAGCTAATAATGCTTTTGCCAAGTCTTTAAAACAGTCATCACAGTCATTAATTGGAAAAACAGATCAACAATTTAATTATACTGATGAGCAAATAAACAAATTTAGAATGCAAGATCAGAAAGTATTGAATGGGAAGTGCGTTATTACGCCCAGCCGTCGACCTCTTGATGGCAATAAAGTGCTTGAAACCTCAAAATTTCCCTTAAGAAATGAAAATGGTGCTATTGGTGGAGTGATAGGGATTGGCCATGATGTGACCGAACATATTGCTAATCTCGCCAAAATATCTAAACAACAAAAGGAGTTATCTCAAACACTTGACGCTATATTTGATGCCGTTATTACTATTAATGATTTAGGTTTGATACAGAGTTGTAATAGGGCCACAGAGCATATGTTTGGCTATACCACCGAAGAATTAGTTGGTAAAAATGTTAGTTTATTGATGCCTGAAAAGTTAGCTACGCAACACGATGATTACATTAAAAATTATTTATTAACGGGTGAAACCCAAATAATAGGAAAAGGCCGGGAGCTTATCGGGGAAAATAAAGATCATGAAACATTTCCCTTACATCTAACTATCGCGGAGCTCCCTAAAAACCACGGTGAACGAAAACGATTTGTGGGAGTTTGTCATGACTTGTCAAAAACAAAACAACATGAAAAACTGTTAAATAGAACACAAAAGATGGAAGCACTTGGGCAACTTACCGGTGGTATTGCCCATGATTATAACAATATGCTGGGTGTTATTATTGGTTATAGCGATATTTTAAAAGCTCAGCTAAAAGAACAACCTGCCTTGTTTAATTTTGTTGACCAAATTCATCAAGCGGGTAACAGAGGAGCACAACTAACCCATAAATTGCTTTCGTTCTCTCGTAAAACACCCGACTGCAGTCAAAAATCAGATATTAATCGTCTAATCAAAAATAATAAAGATGTACTGTGTAAAACATTACTGTCGATAGAGTTAACGTTAAATCTTGATGATAATATTCATAAGATTGATATTGATCGAAGTTCTTTTGAAGATGCTTTATTAAATATGGCAATTAATGCTATGCATGCAATGCCTCAAGGGGGAGTGTTAACGTTATCAACGCGTGAGGTGGAATTATCAATAGATCAAGCAAGTAGTTTTCATATTCATCATGGTAAATATGTACAATTATCAATTGAAGATAATGGTGTAGGCATGAGCAAAGCTATTCAAGATAAAATTTTCGAACCATTTTTCTCAACTAAAGGAGAGCAAGGTTCAGGACTAGGGTTAGCACAAGTCTATGGTTTCATTAAATCCTCTATGGGTGCTATTAATGTCTATTCAGAGCTAGGAACAGGGACTAGATTTTCACTATATTTCCCCATCCCTAAAGAAGAGTATATAGAAGAATATAACAGAGAAAATAAAGAAGAACAGCTGAGTTTGCGAGGAAATGAAACCATTCTTGTTGTCGACGATGAACCTCAACTTCGTACTTTAGCTCAAACAATTTTAGCCGCAAAAGGTTATCGAGTTTTAACCGCGACAAATGGTATAGAGGCGTTAGCTGCTTTAAAAGAAAACTCAATAGACTTGATGTTTTCAGACATTATTATGCCCAAAATGAACGGTTATCTTTTGGTTGAAAAAGCGCAAAAGCTGTATCCTACATTAAAAATATTATTGGCTAGCGGTTTTCAAGGTGATCAAGTTGGTCACAAAATAAAGTTAGACGAAGCTATCATTGAAAAGCCTTATGAAAATAAGTTATTACTCCGTCGGATCAGAGATTGTTTAAATAAACAGGATGCTAATACACTTCTTGATGATGAGCAGTGTAACAATCAGGGTAGCAATCTCAGAACTAAACCAAGCGAGAATTACTCACCTGTAAAAAGATTATTATGGGCGAATGAAATGAGTATTGATGAAGGAGGAGAGCTCGATGACGATCATAAGTTAATGTTTACAATACTTAATCGCTGTCAATATTTGTTAGGAAAGGAGGATGTTCAACAATCGGCACAAGAAGTTATCACCAAGTTAGTGCAATATACTCAAGATCATTTTGCTAGCGAAGAATTGCTGATGAAAAAAATTAATTATCCCTATGCTAAAAATCATAGTGAGGTTCACCAGATGATTGCCAAACAATTCAACCAAAAGCTTGCTGTTTGTTCTGACAAAGAAATTCTAAGGTGGTTAAGTACAGAAATGAGCGCATGGTTCGTTGACCATATCGTGGAAATGGATAAACCGTTACATAAGTATATTATGAAAAATAAAGAGCAAATGGAAAATGATTTAAAAGGAAGTATCGAGGGTGATATGTATGATCAATAGAGTTTTTATTGTTGATGATGATACCTTAACGTGCAACTTACTTAACACTATCATTGAGCCTATTTTTACGCATGTAGAAATATTTAAAAATCCGCGTGAATTTCTAGCGTTAACCCTGAATGCAGAAGACATTATACTATTAGATCTGATGATGCCAGAAATGGATGGCATTGAAGTCATTAGGCACTTAGCAGAGCATAGATCTCCGGCAAGATTGATTTTAGTCAGTGGTTACGATAGTGGTGTATTGCACTCAGCTGAAACATTAGCGTTAAGTTGTGGCTTGAATGTAATCAATACTTTTACCAAACCAATTAACATAGATGTCTTCACGTGCTTATTAATATCACTATTGAATAAGAAGACGCAAAGAGAGTTTGCTAGCTCCAATAATGATAAAGCAAGTCAAGGTAAGTTTGACTTCATTCCAACGGAACAAGACTTACGTGATGCTATTGATAACAAACAGCTGATATTATATTACCAACCTCAAATTAATATGAAAACCGAATGTCTCCATGGCGCTGAAGTACTCGTTCGTTGGTTACACCCTGAGTTTGGCCTTATTTTTCCTGATAAATTTATAGCACTTGCGGAGCAAACTGGTTTAATTGAACAGCTTTCTGAAGAAGTAATCCATTTAGCGATAAAACAAAGCGTACATTGGCAAAAACTGAATAGAGCGACTCGATTATCTATTAATATATCTGCACAAAACATAACCAGCTTGAAATTGCCTGAGCAGCTAAGAATGCTGGTTAAAAAGTATGAAATTGACCCTTCTATGATTGTGTTAGAGCTAACAGAAAGTGCATTAATGGATAGTGAAGTGACTTCATTAGATATCTTTACCCGTTTTAGGTTAAAGGGCTTTCAACTATCCATTGATGATTTTGGCACGGGTTATTCATCGCTATCACAGTTACACAAAATGCCTTTTACCGAATTAAAAATAGACCAGTCTTTTGTTACGAATATGAAGCAAGAGAAGGAGAGTAAAGCCATTGTAGAAACCTGCATTATGTTAGCGCATAAGCTTCATATGGAAGTGGTCGCTGAAGGTATTGAAGACAAAGACACATGGAATTTATTATTAGCAGAAGGATGTGATGTAGCCCAAGGGTATTATATCGCCAGACCTATGCCAGCGGATCAATTTGATAAATGGCAGTTTAAAGGATAATTCTTATTGGTTAATATTAATTAGGTACAAAATCATTTTTCTTTATTAGCTAACAACTCGTTTGATATGCCCACTACTTTGATTATTCGATTTTTGTAGTGAGCATTGCCAGTATTTACCTGCTATGTCTAGTGGTCAGCTGTCTCATCTTTAGGGAGATATTTATAACCATTGAACATCGCAGAAACAATAGCGCTTCGTTCTCGCCTTTCAGCAACAAGGACCCCGATAATATGCAATGGAATAAGAAATAAAAGGCAGTAAAAAGAATACACATGCGCGGTAATAAAGGGTTTTCGAAAATCTCTCATTGCTTGATAAGAGACCTCATCGATATTTTCTTTTGAATAAGGTTTTATCACCGCTAAATTGTCTTTATCAATAGCGATGTTCTGGGTGAAATAGTTACCAAAAGGAGGGTAATAAATATCAGTACCAGCGATGACAAGACCTGAAATCATTTGAACACTCATTAATGATAACAGAGCTAATACCATTAGTTTACCTGCTGGGTTATGCCCCTTGTACGCTAGTCTTTTTTGTTGGGTAAACTCAATTAATTCCTCAGTAAAACCTTTGTTAAAAGGTAACATTTTGCCCCATCTTTCATATGTTTTACCAATAAAAGCAATGATTAAACGAAAAATTAAGTTTGCAGCAAAAACATAACCAACGATCACGTGTATTGTTTTTAATAGCACTTTTCCGTCAGTGCTTACGCCAAAAAGTTTGCCATTCAATATGACAACACCAATAACAATGAGTAATAAAATGGCGATAACATTTATCCAATGAAAAAGTCTAATTTTACCACTCCATACGAAAACCTGTTCTCTTTTGATATTCATATCAACCTCTCTTTTATTTTCTATAGGGTTAAAAGTGTGCATTTTCTATAACGGGTGTAAGCCAATACTTTAACTTGGCAGGTTGGCAAATAGGATTGAGATTTGCCTTAAGTTGTTTAATATCTTTTAAAGGTATCAGTACCTCGATTTGATAAAAAGCTCTATAGCCTTCAACTTGTTCAGTGATATCAAATTGACTATGTTCTTTGCTGTAGCCATTTATCGTTTTTAAATTAAATCCGGTAATGCTCGAAAAGGTGATTAATTTATCAACGACATCATCTTTTAAATCCGTTGGTACATTTAACGTAAATATTACTTGTTCAGGCATTTCGTTTCTCCAGCCAGCAGTAAAACAGTGGTAATAGATATAGGGTGGTGATGGTTGATGTTATTAAGCCGCCGATAACAACAATAGCTAATGGTTTTTGAATTTCTGCGCCAGGACCCGTTGCAAAAACTAAGGGTAATAAACCAAACATTGCTGTGGTTGCTGTCATTAAAACAGGTCTAAGTCGGCGCTTTGCACCGTCAATAATCCGGTTATGCAAACTCTCGGCAAACTGTTTGGTTTGTTCAAAATAACTTATCATCACAATACCGTTTAGTACCGCAACACCGAGCAATGCAATAAAGCCAACGGAAGCAGGTACGGATAAATATTCGTTACTCACATAGAGCGCAATAACGCCTCCCATTAAGGCAAACGGGATATTGGCAATAATCAGGCTCGATTTAGAAAGGGAATTAAAGGTGGTGAACAATATTATAAAGATCAAAATAAGCGCGATAGGAATTAATAATAATAAATTTTTTGTCGCGCGTTGCTGACTTTCAAACTCACCGCCAAAGGTTAAAGTATAGCCACTAGGTAGTGTTATTTCATTCTGTATTTTCATGTTTAATTCATCAACAAAGCTCACAACGTCTCTGTTAACAACATTTGCACTTACCGAGGAAAATCGGTTCCCTTTTTCCCTTTCAATTAATAGTGGACCATTTTTCATACTGATATTGGCAACTTGTCCAAGGGGGAGTAAAACGTTACTAGGCATTAAAATTAGCTTTTGTTTCAGTGCATGAATGGACGATATTTCATCAGCAGTTGATGCTGTGTTTTTTGCGCGATTGAATACGATAGGAATAGCATGATTTCCATCAAGTAAGGATGAAATTTTCAATCCTTCTAATTGATATTTCAAGTAATGACTTAAGGCTTGGGTGGATAAACCGAACTGACTTGCTACTTCAGGAATAAGTTTAATATTTACGTATTTCCCCCCTTCAATTAAGGCCATCTGCACATCTGAAGCGCCTTGAACTTTATTCGCCAAAGCTGAAATTTCTTCAGCAAGGGAGGTTAGTTTGGCAATGTCATTGCCAAAGACTTTGATAGAAATATCTCCAGTGCCACCGGTTAGCATTTCTGATACGCGCATTTGAATTGGCTGAGTGAAACCTATATTCATGCCAGGATAGTTGGCAAGTGTGTTGCGAATATCCTCAATAAGCTCGGTTTTAGTGTCAAAGCGCCATATTGACTTTGGTGCTAATTCCATAAATACATCGGTCTCGTTTAACCCCATTGGGTCTAGGCCGAGCTCATCTGAACCTGTGCGAGCGACAATCTGAATTATTTCAGGCGTACTTTTTAAAAGCGCTTTCTCAATTTGTTCATCTATATCAACAGACGAAGCCAAAGAGATACTAGGAGATTTTTCGAGCTGAACGATGATGTCGCCCTCATCAAGTACCGGCATAAAGCTTTTACCTAACCCTTGAAAAAGTATAATACTAACGATGAAAGTACTTATTGACAGCGCAACTATTACTAAAGGCTTTTCAATCGTTTTACGCAGTGTTCTTGAATAAAAACACTGTAATAAAGTGACTAGTTTTGGTTGTTTTACAGGCTCATTTTTTAATAATAAGGACGCTAATATTGGAATAATAGTCAGGGAGAGAAGCAGTGCGCTTAACATAGCAAAAACAATGGTAAGGGCAACAGGGGTAAATAATTTACCTTCTAAGCCAGAGAGCATGAGTAAAGGTGAGAAGACTATAATGATAATAATTGTGCCAGAAAATACGGGGGTTGCGACTTCTTTGCAAGCACGATATATGACATGTAACCGAGGTAAATGTTGATTACTTGATAGTCTATTTACAATGTTTTCAACGATAACTACAGAAGAGTCGACTAACATGCCTATAGCGATTACTAGCCCGCCTAAACTCATTAAATTAGCGGATAAATCAAATTCTTTCATCAGTATAAAGGTAATTAATGCTGACATTGGTAAAGAAAGTGCAACCACTAATGATGAGCGAATATCACCTAGAAAAATGGCAAGTAACACGATGACCAATATAACGGCTTGGCTTAATGCATTGGTGATGGTATTAATTGCCGTATTGATAAGGTTAGATCTGTCATAGAAAACGTTGATCTTTGTCCCTGTAGGTAAAGATGCCTCTATAGTTTTCAGCTTACTTTTTACATTCTCAACTACCTTAGCGGTATTACTGTTTTTTAACGCGATAATTAAACCTTGGACCGCTTCTTCACCATTTTTAGAAACAGCACCATAACGCGTTAAACTACCTATCGATATCGTCGCTATATTGTGTAATTTAATGACCTTATTTTTAGTTGTTTTTATCACTACATTTTTTAATGAATCAATGTTTTCAAATTTACCTTCCGTTCTAAGTATTAAGGTATCATTACCTTTTACCAGACGACCAACGCCCCCATTTTGGTTTGTGGCTGTTATAGCCGTTTCTAACTCGTTAAAAGAAATGTTGTATTGTTGCATTAGCAATATATCAGGTGTTATTTCATAAGCTTTAACAAAGCCGCCTAAACTATTTACATCCGCGACACCTGAAACCGTTCGTAATAATGGGCGAATGTGCCAATCTAATAGCTCTCTTCTTTGTGTGAGTGACAAAGTAGGGTTCTCTACAGTAAACATAAACACTTCACTTAATGGTGTGCTCATTGGCGCCATACCGCCACTTATGTTTGAAGGTAGGGAAGGGAGAATGTTTACCAAGCGCTCATTTACCTGTTGTCTTGCCCAATAAATGTCAGTTCCCTCTTCAAAATCAATCGTGATGTCCGTGATTGCATACTTTGTTGTTGACCGAAGCATTTCTTGTGATGGTATACCGAGTAATTCTGTTTCAATCACTCGTGTTACTTGAGATTCAATCTCTAAGGCATTCATTCCAGGTAACTTAAGCACAATTTTAACTTGTGTAGGTGATATCTCTGGAAAGGCATCTATAGGTATATTTAACCAAGACTTAGCACCGACCAATAGGGTAATTACCACAAAGATACAGACAAACAAGCGTTGAGTGAGAGAAAATTTAATAAGGAAGTTCAGCATTTACTCACCCCCTAACTCAAGTAATTTTCCCTGAAGGATACTTACGGAACTAACAAGTGCTTTCTTATTACTGATATCCTCTTTAGCGGTAACGTAATACTCATTATTGTTTGCCCCAACAATAATGATAGAAATTAGTGACACTTTATCTTCAGATCTTATGGCAATATAGTCTTTGTCATTGAGCTCAAAAAGTGATTTTTTGGGGACTTTATAACCAACAAAGTTGAGCATGGGGGTAAGCTTTACCGATTGACCAAGTGTTAATTTACACTGTTCAGACTTTGGGGAAGCCCATACTGTTTGGTGATACTTATCGACAATACTTTCAAAGCTGTTAATTTCAAGCTCACAAGACGATGACATAAAAAAATGGGATAAGTTGGCAGCGTAGGACAGAGGTGTAGTGATCTTTACTTTCACCGAATTAGTACTTATAACATCAAAAGCAAGATCTCCTTCTGACTTTATATTCTGAAAACTAGGTATTTTTACTATCCCATTTTGAGGGCTAATAAGCGTGATTTTTTCATTTTTATCAATATGTAAAAGAGACATTTTATGTTGGAAATGTTCAAAATTTAATTTAGCTTTGAAGTAGTTTTTGGTAATTTCAATCCATTGGGTGCTTTTTATCGTTTTATTCTCAAAATAAGCTTTATTGGTTTGAAAATGATTTTCTGAAGCTTCCAGTATTATTTTAGCTGACTCAAACTCGTCGAGAAAGTGATGGACATCATATCCTTCAACAGTAGCAATGGTTTCACTGAGTTCTACATAGCTGCCATTTTTTATATGGTAAGTAACTTTTTGAATATCAAACGGAAGTACAACAGAATAGTTCTCCCCAGGCTTGTAGGTTACTTCTCCAATTAAATTTTGACCGACTTTGAATGTCTCTTTTTCTATTGTTGAAAATTTAATTTCAAAATCACCCAGTACAGATAGCTCAATAATTTCTTTTTTCTCAAAAGCGAATACTGATGGTATTTGACATAGCGCAATAAAAAACAAATATAATATTACAAAGTTGTTGGTAAAAACATTTGGTGTTTTTTTTAGCAGTAAAAACGGCATATAATAAGTTCAGTGGTAATTAAATTTTGTAGCGTAATTATTACTAAATTGACATGCTAGGTCATCGGACATAGGTCGTAACCTAATGAAATTATACTTATTCTTACGTATGGTACATATGTCCATTGACTTCTCAATGGTCTGATTTTAAAGAGGTTTTATGAAGGATAAAGTTATACTGTTGGTTTTGATAATAATCATGTTATTAAATTTTTCTGATGTGATCACAGATATATCGTTAGGCGTGCCAAATTGGCATATTGTTTCCGAAAGTCTCATTGTCATAGTTTCAGGTTTTGGTGCATTGTTTTTAATTAGGGATATTCGTTCTCGCACATTAAATACTATTCAGTTAAAACAAGAGTTAGCATTTTCAGATAATAAGTTGAAAGATATTTCACAAGAAATGAAAAGTGCTCGTCATGAATATAGCAATGTTATCCATACACAGTTTGAACAATGGGTCTTAACGCCTAGTGAGCAAGAAGTTGCCATGTTATTACTGAAGGGGCTCAGTTTTAAGGAAATAAGTGGCGTTAGGAATACTAAAGAAAAGACTGTAAGACAACAAGCTTCTGTAATCTATAGTAAAGCAAGTGTAGAAGGACGACATGAGTTTGCAGCATGGTTTTTAGAAGACTTTATCGGGTAGCCTGACTACTTTATTATTGGTTTCCTGCGTGAAACAGTAAAAGAATTTGATGAGCTATTAGCTTTTGTCGTGAAATTCAATGAGACCATGTAGGTTATTATAAATACTCATTTGGACTGATTGCTCTATTCAATGAAAGTGAAAGTTATGTATGGTAATGTGTTTTAAAGTGATACAAATCACGCTTCGTTTTAAATATAGCTTCAAATATAGTGCTAAGTAACAACATGGAATAATTATCATAAATAGGAATGTCATGACTCTAACTAATGAAAATCAGCCTTATGTTTTAACAAATACTAATAATCATGTGCTTTGGTTATCTATGAATCGTCCTAAAGAAAGAAACCCGTTATCTTCAGCTATGTTAAGGGCTTTACATGCGCATATAAGCGAAGCGAGTGAAAATGATGATATTCGGGTCATTGTTATAACGGGCGAAGGTGGTGTTTTTTCAGCGGGTCATGATTTAAAAGAAATGTCAGGCAGAAAAGAAAACTGTGAACCTGATAATGCTAAACGAGTCAAAGCTGTTTTAGATGACTGCACACAACTGATGATGTCACTCATTAAATCTCCTAAAGCAATTATTGCTTGTGTACAAGGCACGGCAAGCGCGGCGGGCTGTCAGTTAGTATCTATGTGTGATTTAGCTGTTACTCAAGACCAAGCTAAATTTTGCGCACCAGGTGTAAATATAGGTACATTCTGTACCACTCCGCTGGTAGGCATAGGCCGCAACATGCACCGTAAACATGCGATGGAGATAGCATTAACAGGTGATATGTTCAGTGCAGAAGACGCTATGCGTTTCGGATTGGTCAATAAGGTAGTTAAAATAGCAGACTTAAAAAATGAAACTGAAAAGTTAGCCAATAAAATAGCGCAAAAATCAGCGGTTGGTATTCACTCAGGCAAACTTGCCTTCTATCATCAAATTGAAGAGCCTATCGAAAAAGCCTACATTTCAGCAAGTCATGCTATGTTACATGCTATGTTGTCTGATGAATGTGAAGAAGGTGTTAGTGCCTTTTTTGATAAAAGAGCACCACAATGGCAAGGACTTTAATGTGAGTACTGAGCTTATTCATGATAGGTATGATCTTGAAGATCGTAAGGTTATTGACACGTTAAAAAAGGTTAAAACTATTGCCTTAATCGGGGCTAGCTCAAAACCAGAGCGCGATAGTTATAAAGTGATGGCTTTTTTAATGAATGAAGGTTATCAAGTTTTCCCTATCAACCCACTTCTTGCGGGAACAACAATATTGGGGCAAAAGGTTTATGGTTGTTTAGGCGACGTACCAATTCCTATCGATATGCTTGACGTGTTTCGCCAGTCTAAGTATCTGTACAATATAGTTGTTGAGGCTAAACAAGCTAATATTTTTTGTATATGGACACAACTCGGGGTAACTGAGGTAAAAGCTGAATTATTAGCGTTAGAAAGCGGTATTACTATGATTATAAACCGCTGTCCTGCAATAGAAATACCTCGATTAAAGCTTTCCCTTTATGTCGATTGAAATAGCCCAGGTAAACTTTAACCTTGGTATAGTAAAGTGAAAAATTGAACACATAATGCTATTGTTATGAAGAGGTTATTTGTTCTGAGTGTTTTTTGCTCTCGCTCAATTGCTGCATATCAGTGTTATAAAATTGTATGTTATTACGGCCCGCTATTTTTGCCTGATATAAGGCAAGGTCTGCGGCTTTTAATAGTTGAGTTGAAATACAGCCATCTTGAGGTGCAAGACAAACCCCCAAACTACACGTGATTGAAAAAGTATGTTCACCTACATCAATAGGCTCTGATAATGACTGAAGAATATTTTCCGCCACCCGCTGAGCGTCAGATATTATACTGACTTCCTGTAACAGTATTATAAACTCATCGCCACCAAAACGAGATACGGTATCCTCTTTGCGAGTAGACAAGAGTAATTTCCGTGCGACTTCTTTTAATATTAAATCACCTACGTCATGGCCATAGGTATCATTAATAGCTTTAAAATGATCAAGATCGAGCATAATAATCCCAATACCATTTCTATTTTGATAGTTGATTATTTGAATAGCTTGGTTAAGGCGGTCGTCAAACAAACGGCGATTAGCTAAACCTGTTAAGGGATCTCTGAGGGCTAATTCTTCCATCTTTAAATGTTTGGATTTATGTTCAGTGATATCCTGACTAACACTAACAAACTGACATATTTCTCCATCTTCATTCATAATCGGTGAAATTGACATCATCGACCAATAAAATTCACCGCTTTTGGTACAGTTGTAGGTTTCACCGTGCCAATCATCACCTGCAAGAATTGTTTTCCATAATTCGATATGAAGTTCCTTTCGTGTGTTTTTTGTGCTGATTAAGCTTGGTGTCTTACCAATTACTTCTTGCTCGCTGTAACCAGTAACCACACAAAAGCGGGGATTAACGTATTCAATAATGCCATTTTTATCAGTGATAATAATTGAGCTGGCACTATGCTTTACTGCACTGGTTAATGTTTTTAGCTCTACTTCTTTTAGTCTTCGTTCAGTAATATCAGTGATATAAGTAAAAAAACCGCTACCATCAGCCATTACTGTAGCCTTGTATCGAATAAATACGTGATGACCATTTTTGTGTTTTAAGGTTAATTCGGCGGCTAGGTGTGAGTGGGAACGAGCCATACTCAGCTGTTGGCGTAATTGAATACGTGATTCTGGGGTGACGAAGACTAATACAGATTTCCCCCTCATTTCAGATAAAGAATAACCTGCTAGTTGGCAGATAGCCGTATTAGAAAAATTAATCTGTAATTGTGGCGTAAGAATTAAAAATCCTTCTGAGGTGGTTTCGATAAATGAGCGGAATTTTTGCTCGCTTTGTAAAAGAGCTCTCTCTGCCTGACGTTGATCGGTAATATCGTGGATAATTGAATAAAGTACTCTGCGCCCAGCCATTAGTAAAGGCCCTGAATAGACACAAACATCTCTTATTTCGCCATTTTTAAGCTGGTGCTTAAAATTGAAATAATCTCGTTTTTCGCTTAGCGCTAACTCAATTTCCGCTTCTATAATATCAATAGGCAGCACATTGATATCACCGATGGATAAGTTACTAAATTCTTGATTGTTATAGCCGTAGAATTTTTCAGCCGCGGCATTTACTTTGATGATTTTTTGCGTATGAGGATCTATTAGTAACTCAATAGCCTTATTTTTATCAAATAATTGGTAGTATTTTTCTGAGGATTCGCGTAACTCTTGCTCTGCCAGTTTACGTTCGGTTATATCAAGCAGATAACCTTTAGCGAGAGTTGGCAATCCTGTAGCGTCTGTTTTTAATATTGTTTTTTCATAGACCCAACGAACGTCACCACTTTTGGTAATGATTCGATAATCTTGTTCAAAATAAAGGATATCATTCTCTAAGAAAACCATCATTTCATTGATAATATGATCTAAATCGTCAGGATGGACCATGTCAGCATAGAACAACTTTTTTGACAAAAACTCCGCCGGTTCGTAGCCAAATTGTAGAACATTATTTGTTACTTTTAGCACAGGCCAACCCGGCGTAAGTTGCCAAGTAAATAAAATAACAGGTCCTTGTTCAAATAAATCCTCATCAGAAAATTCCAAAGTATTTCTCCCCTTAGATACAACAATACTGAGCTTTATTATTATGAATTAAGTTATCCATGGTCATGTTGACCTTGATCAACCGTATAACTATAAATAACCAACAAAAGAGCAAGATCTACTAAATTTTTATGGCCAATTTTCTCTCTAAGTGGTTGTGATTAAGGGAGTATAAATAGCAAAAAAGATCGTTTTTGGCGGCTTGGGGCTTTGGGATAAAATATTAATTGGGACTGTTTATAAAGAGAGTATGAAAATTGAAATGAACAGGCAAAATTAGCAGTCAAATTTTGATATTTGATTGCGAAGAGTACTATTGTTTTTGTGACCTATAAGATTGAGGTTGTCGCATTGTTGAGTCACTTTATTACTGCAACAATGCTGCGAAAACTATCAATCTTAACAAACACTATTATTCAGTAGACTGAAAATTGTAAGTGCTAAAAAAGCGGGTCTTTTTGGTCGCGTTATTCCGCTTGGCTAAATACCATATTGGTATAATCAACCATACCAATAATGTTTTTATTTTCAATAACAGGTGCAAGGTGAATACTTAAGCGCTCAAATAATCGTGCGCAATATCTTACATCCATGTCAGGTAATACACTGACCAATGGTTTTGTCATTATTTCATATAAGTTCACGCGATCTGGAGAACGATCTTTTGCCAGTACTTCTTTGGCAATATCAGCAAGCATCACTAAACCGTATTCATCTTGTTCGTTACGTTTATTAATAATTAATGCGCTAATGTTGTGCTCTTTGGCTAATTTAATACCTTCAGCAACTGTCATCATACCATCAGCAAATTGATAGTTGTTGGTGGTCATTACGTCTTTAACTTGTACAAACTTATGGCTCATAGCTCTTCCTCAATTTTACCTTTTAAGCGCTCCACCTGATGAGCTACGCCTACTGCATCTTCGACATTTAATTGAATAGCGATACCTTTACCTGGATCTTCATCAAAACCAGCAATATTACTAATTCGCTCAAGAATTTTTCTTGCTAAGTGCTGCTCAACAACAAAAAGTAATACATCTCTTTGTGTCTCAAGTTGCATGCCAAAAAAAGTGCGCTGGCGTTTTACACCTTCACCTCGGGCATTATTTATTATGGTCGCGCCAGTAGCGCCTGCCATTCTTGCACCTTTCATAACGTCGTCTGTGACAGCGTCGTCAACAAAGGCAACAATTAATTTGAATTGCATATGATCACCTGTTTTATTTGTCTTTTTAGGCCCTTTTAAGGAGTCTCGTTATTTCTGTTTAAATTACGTTTTTCTTCTTTAATTCTTTTTCTTTTTTCTAACTTTTTATTCGTTCGGTGTGTTCTGGCTTCAGTGAGCTGCGCATAAGTCATTACCGCAATGATTGGACATAAACTCGCAAAAGCGATTAAACCAAATCCGTCAATTAATGGACTTCGTCCTGGAATAGTACTGGCTAAACCTAAACCCAAAGCAGCAACCAAAGGAACGGTTACGGTTGAGGTTGTTACTCCGCCTGAATCATAGGCCAATGGCACTATAAGTTTAGGACAATAAAAAGTTTGAATAACCACAACAATATAACCGGCAATTATATAATAATGAATAGGGTGGCCAACGACGATGCGATAACTCCCCAGAGCAATACCAAAAGCAACGCCAATGGCGACTGAAATTCTCAAACTATTTGCATTAATAGCACCACCAGAGACCTCTTCAGCTTTAAGGGCTACGGCAATCAGTGAGGGCTCTGCAATGGTAGTGCTAAAACCAATGGCGGCGGCAAAAATATAAACCCACTTATAATCTGTCCAATGAATGCTTGTTAATACTTGCTCGCCCGCATGAATAAATTCTGGTGCGGTTAGCTGCTCTGCCATCATTTTTCCGAGCGGAAATAAGGCTTTTTCTAAACCAAGCAAAAACAGCGCTAAACCAATAAGTACATAAATAAAACCGAAGCCTACTTGTTTGATGTGTGGAATAGGTTTGCGAATAACCAGCAGCTGAAAGCCTAAAATTATCGACAAAATAGGTAATACATCAATAACGGTATTTTTTAAGGTGGTCAAAAATTCAAAGAATAAATCCATTAACTGATCACCATGCCGTAAATCATCACAAAAATCATCGGTGTTAATGAGGCAAAAGCAATCAAACCAAAGCCGTCAATCATAGGATTCCTACCTTTTATTGCTGAGGCTAAACCAACACCGAGTGCTGTTACTAAAGGAACGGTAATCGTTGAGGTAGTAACGCCGCCAGAATCGTATGCAATGCCAATAATCCAGCTAGGTGCAACTAACGTCATCAGTACCACAACAACATAGCCGCCTAAAATTAAATATTGTATAGGCCAACCACGAATTATGCGTAACACACCAATAACAATGGCCAAGCCAACAGCAAAGGCAACGGTGAAACGTAAACCATTGGCATAAGAAAGTTGTGATTCTAGCGTATCAGTAATAATTCCCCCTGATGCGGCAACAATTGCTGCTTCTTTTGCAACGGCGATTAAGGAGGGCTCAGCCACAGTCGTGCCAAATCCTAAACAAAAGGCAAAAGTCAGTAACCAGCTAATGCTGCCTTTTTTAGCGAATGCTTGCGCCATTGATTCACCAATGGGGAATAAGCCCATTTCTAAACCGTAAATAAAGAATGTTAAACCTAAGACGACTAATGCTAGGCCAACTAATATATCGCCAACATTAGGCATGGGTTGTTGCAGTACGGAAAATTGGAAAAATGCAATAACGAGGATAATGGGTAGTAAGTCTTTACAACTACCTAATAATGCTTTTAGAAAAACGATAAACTGATGATTCATAAATAATAAATTAATGGGGATTACCTAATATTATAAAATTAATTAAAACAATTACTTTGATTCAACACAAGGTAATTGTTTAATTAACATTAAAAATAGCTGTTTTTTGGACTTTACTGTGAGCCACTAATTTAATGCACCTACAATTGTGCTAAAACACTGTAATTGCAACATCTTATGAAGATAATTTTTAGGGGGGAGTGGCAAGAGTAATCGTTGAGACAACCTATATTTCATCGAAAATACCCGCGTAAATATTACTTTAAAATTCAAAGAGCTCATCCTGCTTTTTTCACCTAATGAAATCTTTCCCGTTTATTTGATTTAGATTGGGATAATAGGCAGATTTATCCTTGCGGTATTTTTTGTCGCTGGTTATTATTTTTACTCTTCCCATAATCATAAAGGAATAAAATGAAAGAGAATTATTTTAAAAAGTACCCGAACAAAGACGGATTTTTTAATGAATATGGTGGTGCATTTATTCCCCCAAATTTAGAAGAAGAGATGAAGAAAATTAATGATGCTTACTTTGCTATCAGTAAGTCTCATAAATTTATTTCAGAGCTTCGTGATATTAGAAAATATTATCAAGGTCGTCCTACACCTGTTTATCATTGCCAACGCTTATCAGAAAAATATGGCGGGCAAATTTATTTAAAAAGAGAAGATTTAAATCATACTGGAGCTCATAAGTTAAATCATTGTATGGGCGAAGCCTTACTTGCTAAACACTTAGGTAAAAAGAAGCTAATTGCTGAAACGGGCGCAGGACAACATGGCGTTGCCCTAGCTACCGCAGCGGCTTATTTTGGCCTAGAGTGCGAAATTCATATGGGCGAAGTTGATATTAAAAAAGAGTACCCTAATGTACTGCGCATGAAAGTGCTAGGGGCAACTGTTATTCCAGTAACTCATGGTTTGAAAACTTTAAAAGAAGCGGTAGACAGTGCTTTTGAAGCGTACCTTAAAGACCCTATTTCAACCATATATTGCATAGGCTCAGTTGTTGGCCCACATCCCTTTCCAATGATAGTACGTGACTTTCAACGTGTTATTGGCATTGAAGCGAGGGAGCAATTTTTAGATATGACAGGTGAGTTACCTGACAGCGTTGTCGCTTGTATTGGCGGTGGTAGTAATGCGATGGGAATTTTCTCATCCTTTTTAGAAGATGATGAGACTCAATTGTTTGGTATTGAACCGGCAGGAAAATCTTTTAAAACGGGAGAGCATGCCGCCACGATGACTCTCGGTAAGCCTGGTCTTATCCATGGCTTTAAATGTTATATCCTTCAAGGTGAAAATGGTGATCCAGCACCGGTACATTCTATTGCCAGTGGTCTTGATTACCCAGGCGTAGGTCCGGAGCACAGTATGTTGAAGGACTTAAATAAAGTTACCTACGACAGTATTACGGATAAAGAGTGTATTGATGCATTTTATGAATTGAGCCGATTAGAGGGAATTATCCCTGCGTTAGAAAGTGCCCATGCGGTTGCTTATGCGATGAAGCTTGCGCAAAAATTCCCAGAAAAATCTGTACTCGTTAATTTAAGTGGTCGAGGAGATAAAGATCTCGATTATGTTGTCGATACCTTTGGTTTACCTGAGTAAAATACCAATCGGGTTGATTTATTTATCCTAAAAATAGGTGATAACTTTTATTATTGCCTGTTTTTAGTTAATTCGGTAATGGTGGCCAGTTTGTTACCTAACAAAATAAGTCATGGTTACTAATCCACCATTGATCTCACTGATAAAATGCTTCAAGCGAGTCTTTCTTAATACTATTAGTAAACTTACTGTTTTAAATTTTTCAAAATTTCACATTCCCCAACAATATCATTTGAACAAGATTTTGCTAACGTATGCAGCGTTTTCTCTAATAATGATAACTCATTTATCGTTTTACGAACATTCTCCAGCTGTTGCTCAATAAGCAGATCTACTTCACTGCACGATGATGTTGTGTCTGTTTGTACTTGTATCAATACTTTTATTTTCTCAAGAGGGATTTGTAGCTCTCGACATCGACGAATAAAAATTAAATTATCGACATCGCTTGAACTGTAGTCTCGATAACCATTGCTATTGCGAGATGCTTTAGGCAGTAAACCAACGTCCTCATAATATCGAATGGTTTTACTGAGCACATTGGTTAATTTAGATAGTTGATTTATTTTCATAACGCTTGACCTTACTCCAACAGTAAGGTTTATCATGGCCCAATTAAAGACCTTATTCAAGAATAAACGAGCTTATTATGTCAGGTTGTTGTGCCGCAGAAGCAAAGAATACCAACGAAAGAAAATTACTCTGGGTTGTACTAATCCTTAACTTTAGTATGTTTATCATAGAATTTATTGCAGGTTGGTTAGCAAACTCTAGTGGTTTGCTCGCAGACTCTCTTGATATGCTTGCCGATGCTGCAGTGTATTCACTTAGCCTCTATGCGGTAGGGAAAAGTTTGTTGTATAAAGGTCGTGCGGCTTTAGCAAACGGGTATTTACAGTTATCTCTTGGTTTACTTGTGTTATTAGATGTTGTTAGACGTATTTGGCTCGGTAGTGAGCCTCAGTCTGATCTGATGTTTTCGGTTGGCTTCATGGCCTTAATTGTTAATATGATTTGTTTTGCCGTTTTATACCAATTTAGACAAGGTGATGTAAACCTTAAAGCCAGTTGGATCTGTTCGCGCAATGATATGTTGGCCAATATAGGGATATTGATTTCAGCATTTTTAGTAGGCCGATTAAACACTGCTTGGCCTGATTGGGTCATTGGCAGTGTTATAGCAATTATCGTCATCCATTCTAGTATTGCAATTATCCGTGAAGCGAAAGTCTCAATTACAGAAAGTAAATCAGCAGATAAAAGCTGTATTGCATGATTCTATTACGTAATATTTTCCAACCGAATAAAGGTTGGAGAGATTTCAACATGCTTTTCTACGTGATGATTGTATTGATAACTCTGCAATCTGCTTTTGCTATGGCAGATAGTTGCGAGTCCAGTCAAAATAATGAACGACTTTCCGAGTACTACCTTCAATTCAATAGTATAGATGCCGAACTCGTTGCTGAAAATGAATCAGCGTTAGAGCAAGAAATCAATCAGGATGAATGCTTGGATTGTAATGCTAAATGTTGTCCATGCTGCTCAAATAATATGTTTACTCTTGTGTCAGTTAAAGATGACATAAAAACGGCTGAACTATTAGTTGATGGTATTGAACCAACACAATTCAATAGACCTTACTATTCCTTCCTGCGCCCTCCAAAATCTAGCTTGGGTATATACATTTACTAATTCCCTTGATGGTTTACAAAATATCATCAATACATTTATCAAAAAATAGGAAATACCTATGCATTATTTTACTAATGTGCCTCCTAAAGGTGCAAAATTGTCTTGGTTATCATCGAAATGGGTAATCTATTTTCAATCATTTATTCTTGTTTTATGGGCTTTTAGTCCAATGGCGCACAGTATAAATGAAAAGAATTTGTTGCAAGAAAACACCTTAACATTATCTTCTGCAATCAAAAGAACAGTTAAGGATAACCCTTCCCTTAAAGTGTTCAAATTTCGCCAAAGTGCGCTTGAAGGCCAGTTACAAAGTCAGGGCTTGAGGCCATCCTATGAAGTCGGCTTTGAAATGGAAAATTTTGCTGGCACTGACGATATAGGCGTACTTAATAGTACTGAATTTACTCTCTCTCTCTCTTCGATTATAGAAATGGGTGATAAAAGGGAAGCCCGTATTGGTGTCGTTAAAAGTCGCAGTTCACAACTTACCGCAATGCGTAAAATTGAGGCCTTGAACTTACTGAGTGAAGTGACACGCCGTTATATAGATATTCTTGCAGCACAAGAGCGGTTATCGTTAGCTCAAGAAGCGACATTACTGGCTGAAAATACTTTAGCTGAAGTTGAAAAACGTTCAAAAGCAGGTGTTGCGCCCGAAGCCGAAATTAAACGAGCACTTGCAGCTGTTGGTAACGCAAGATTGGTGACTTCATCTGAGCAACAACAATTTGATTATTCTAAAGTCGCATTAGCCATGATGTGGAAGGAAACTACGCCATCATTTACTCAAGTTGAGGGAGATTTATACCAGTTTTCAGCCGATATTGAATTGACAACTTTGCTTGCCAAAGTTAAACAAAACCCTGAAATTTTAATTTATGCCACTGAAGAACGATTAAGGGAGGCTCAACTTCGTTTAGCGCGTACTGAGTCCAGTGCAGATATCAAATGGTCGGTTGGAATTAAGCAAATTCAAGACGTTAACGATACCGCACTTACTGCAGGTTTTAGCATGCCGCTATTTGCATCAAAACGAAATACTGGAGCGATTCTTTCAGCACAAGCAGCACGTGATGAAATCATAGTAAAAAGAGAAGTAACTATGTTGGCTTTACATAATCAACTATATCGAGCTTATGCCAACAGGAAGCAAGCCATTTTTATCGCTAAAAACCTTAAAGAAAGTATTATTCCCACCCTAACCGAGGCATTAGACGAAACTCAAATCGCCTACCAACGTGGTCGTTATAGTTATTTAGATTATTTGACTGCGAGACAAGAATTACTCTTTGCCCGTCGTGCCATGATTGAATCTGCCTCTGCTGCTTTACGATATGGAACGGAAATCGAGCAACTAATTGCGGAACCTCTTCCTGCCTCTCAATACGATTTAACGTCACCAATAAATAACGAATTTTAAGGAATTTCACATGACCATTAAATATACAACTTTACTATTAATAGCAGCAACTTTAAGCAGTGCAGTAATTAGTAATAACCTAATCGCGGGCGAAGATCACGGTAAAGAAGACCAGCACAGTGATCACCATGGAGAAGAAAAATCTCATGGTGATGAAGGTAAGCATAATGAAATAGAGGGACACATTGAAATCACACTAAGTGACGCCCTAAAAGCAGGGATAATCAATGCCACCGCGGGTGCTGGTCAAATAAATAAAATGACGACCGTGTATGGTCGCTCTGTCATCAATCCAAAGGCAATTAGTCAAGTGAGTGCTCGTTTTCCTGGCTTGATCACTAAATTAAGCGTTAATGTTGGCGATGTTGTTAAAGCAGGAGAAAATATTGCGCAAGTTGAATCGAGCGATAGTTTAAAGCGTTATAACATTTCCGCGCCAATTTCAGGTGTAGTAACTGAACGGTATGCGAACCCTGGCGAGTTAGCGAGTTTACAACCGTTGCTAACGCTGGAAAACTATGACCAATTGTGGGTTGAATACAAGATATTTCCAAGCCAACAAGCGATTAAAAAAGGTCAGCAAGTTACCATTTCATCAACGGTTGCTAAAACACAATCCAACATAATGTATTTAATGGCCAATAAAAATCAACCATTTATGACGGCAATAGTACCACTAGAAAATAGCAATGGCTTATGGACACCAGGGCAAATGTTAGCCGGCAGTATAGTGACTAGTCAAATGGATGCCAGCTTAGTTATCGACAATCGTGCCCTTCAAGAAGTTGAAGGTAAGAACGTCATTTTCGTTACAAACAAAAGCGGCTATGAGACACGTGAGTTACAACTTGGTGAAACTGATGGCCAAGTTACTCACGTGATTTCAGGGCTAAGAGTGGGTGACAAGTATGCCCTCAGCAATAGTTATCTGCTAAAAGCAGATTTAGGAAAAGCTGGCGCATCGCACGCCCATTAAGGAGATAAACAATGATTGAATCAATTTTACGCTTCTCTATAGCGCGACGCTGGTTGATGATGACCATGATATTAGCGCTCATTGGTCTTGGCTATTGGAGTTATCAAAAGCTCCCCATTGATGCAGTACCAGATATAACGAATGTGCAAGTGCAAATTAACACCCGTGCGCCTGGTTATTCGCCACTTGAATCTGAGCAACGCATTACCTTTCCCATTGAAGCAGCTCTCACCGGTATTCCTAACTTGTCATACACGCGCTCTATTTCGCGTTATGGCTTGTCGCAAGTCACCGTTGTTTTCAACGATGGCACAGACTTGTATTTTGCTCGTAACCTTATCAATGCAAAATTAAGCGCGATTAAGAATAAGATCCCTGAGGGTTTAGATCCGGAAATGGGGCCTATTACCACTGGGCTTGGTGAAATATTTATGTACAGTGTTGAGGCTTTACCTAATGCACTCAAGGCTGATGGCTCATCATTTGATGCCACAGCGCTGAGGGAAATTCAAGATTGGATTATTAAACCCCAGTTAGCACTAGTACCTGGCGTTACTGAAATCAACACCATAGGGGGTTATGACAAGCAATATCATATAACGCCATTGCCCAGTAAAATGCTTGATTTTGCAATTTCATTTGACGATATCAATGTAGCCTTAAGTAATAATAACAGCAATCGCGGTGCAGGTTACATTGAGCAAAATGGTCAACAACTGACGATACGTTCGCCCGGTCAATTAGCGACTATCAGCGACATTGAACAAGTGATTGTCAAAGTCATTGATGATACCCCAATAAAGATAGCGGATATTGCCCAAGTTGCTATCGGTAAATCTTTACGTACCGGCGCTGCAACGCGTGATGGTAAAGAAACCGTATTAGGCAGTGCAATGATGCTGGTGGGTGAAAACTCTCGTGTTGTAGCTTTAGCGGTAGCTAAAAAACTTGAGCAAATAAAGTTATCTTTACCTAAGGGCATAATTGTTGAATCGGTATATGATCGTACCACGCTGGTCGATAAAGCCATGTACACAGTACAAAAGAATTTAATTGAAGGTGCTTTGTTGGTTATCCTTGTGTTATTTCTTTTACTTGGGAATGTTCGAGCGGCATTAATTACCGCGGCGGTTATCCCGCTAGCGATGTTAGCCACCATCTCTGGTATGGTAAAAACTGGTGTTTCCGCTAATTTAATGAGCCTTGGAGCACTCGATTTTGGTTTAATTGTTGATGGCGCGGTCATTATCGTTGAAAACTCAATTAGGCGATTAAGCAATGCTCAAAAACTACATGGCGGTATCCTCTCTAGGGAAGAGCGTTTAAAAGTTGTCTATTCTGCAACGAATGAAGTCATTAGACCTAGCTTATTCGGTGTCTTTATTATTACCATTGTATATATTCCGCTATTTACTTTAACGGGTGTTGAAGGAAAGATGTTCCACCCAATGGCAGCAACGGTGGTGATGGCATTAATTGCCGCACTGGTATTATCATTAACGTTAGTACCTGCTGCTGTTGCCTTATTCATGAACGGTAAAATCAGTGAAAAAGAAAGTATTATCATAACTACAGCTAAATCAGTGTACAAGCCGCTATTAGTTGGCGCAATGAAATTACGTTGGGTTATTTTAGCTGCGTGTGCTGTATTGGTCGCCTTTTCTATCTGGCTAGCTACTACCCTTGGATCTGAGTTTATCCCGCAGCTTAATGAGGAAGATTTATTGCTGCAGGCGATTCGAATTCCAGGCACTAGCCTTAGCCAATCTATTGAAATGCAAAAAGCGCTGGAGTTAAAAATACAGCAATTCCCTCAGGTTAAAAATGTATTCTCTAGAATTGGTACACCAGAAGTTGCTAACGACCCTATGCCACCCAATATTGCTGATACCTATGTGATGTTAATGCCGCGTGACCAATGGCCGGATCCAACATTGAGTCATGGTGAATTAGCCGCGGAAATTGTTGAGTCGGTATCGGGTCAACCAGGTAATAATTTTGAGCTAACACAACCGATTGAAATGCGTTTCAATGAGCTGATTTCAGGTGTTAGGGCAGATCTAGGCATCAAAGTCATTGGCGATAATTTAGACCAGTTACTCACTAGCGCTAATGCAATCAGAGAAGTGATTGAAAAAATTGATGGGGCTAGTGATATTCAAGTTGAACAGGTTACCGGTTTACCCATGTTATCAATACACCCAAAAAGGGTTGAACTAGCGCGTTATGGCCTTAATGTTTCACAACTGCAAGATGTATTAGCTACTGCTATTGGCGGTGAAAATGCAGGGGTGATTTATGAGGGAGACCGCCGTTTTAAGATGGTGATAAGATTACCAGAGCATGTTAGACGAAATGTTAACCGATTGAGCGAGCTGCCAATCGCCTTACCTAATGGTCAATACGTTCCTTTATCTGAAGTTGCTGTGCTTAACCTCGCTCCAGCACCTAATCAAATTAGTCGCGAAAATGGTAAGCGGCGCATCGTGGTAACTGCCAATGTACGCGGTACTGACTTAGGAACTTTTGTCAAAAATGTTAAACAAAAAATTCAAAGCAATGTCGATATTCCAGCTGGTTACTGGCTCGAGTATGGCGGAACCTTTGAGCAGTTAGAGTCGGCGAGTAAACGGCTAACTATCGTTGTACCCTTAACCTTGGCATTAATTTTAGGGCTACTAGTCATGGCTTTCGGCAATCTAAAAGATGCCTTGATTATATTCACAGGTATCCCTTTAGCGCTTACTGGTGGTGTTATCGCTTTGTGGTTTCGTGGTATGCCTTTATCCATTTCAGCGGGAGTGGGTTTTATTGCGCTTTCGGGGGTCGCAGTACTTAATGGTTTAGTCATGCTCGCCTTTATTCGTGATTTATGTAAAGAACGAGGTGAACTTATTTCTGGTATTATTGATGGTGCCATGATCAGACTAAGACCCGTGTTGATGACGGCTTTAGTCGCTGGACTTGGTTTTGTTCCTATGGCACTTAATATAGGGACTGGCGCCGAAGTTCAACGACCATTAGCCACCGTCGTTATTGGCGGGATTATTTCTTCTACTCTGCTCACTTTATTGGTGTTGCCAATACTCTATCGTATTGCACACCAAGGTAACTTTAATCGCAGGTAACTTTAATCAGGCTTAATTAAAAGAGCAGTAACTGTTTAATAACAGTTTACTGCTTTATTTATAGAGCTAACACCGTCGTAACAACATAGTTTAAGTTTTTTATTTTAAAGTAAATTCGTTAGCGCTATACCGATACCAAAACGCTTTTGATTAACATTGTAGTCAATTAAACTCTCGCCATAACCACTACTAAATTGGGCGTAGCCTTTTAATTTCCCCCATAATGGAAAGGTAGCGCCAACTTCAACAAAGCCATTGTGCGTCGCGAAATTTTCACGGCCCTTAAATGAAAGTTCAAAATAGGTACTGTGTTTGTACACCATACCTAATTCAAAGTGACCCATGTAATCTAAAATATCGGGATTGTCATCCCCTTGACCATCAGAGGGAGAAGACTTCTCTTCTTCAGGAATACGATACCATGGACGAAAAGATAGGGCGAAGTTACGTTTTTCATACAGATAATTAATATAGACACGATTCCAACCTCTGGATAGTTGCTGTGAACGGCCATTTGATTGATGCTCGAAGCCAGTTACTAAGGCTGAATTCCCTCCCCACGGATGGAAATTCAGTGGCGTAACATAGAAAAACTCAGGCTGGTAGTTGGTTTCTCTAAAAGGTTTTGAAATTTCATCTGCGTAGATTTGCCACCAAGACTGTAAGGTGAAACCAAAAAACAATTGGTCACCTTCATTCAACCAATGCCCGGTCAGAAGAGGGATTTTAAGACTTATTTGAAACTTGGCTTCAACATCTTTTAAATCATCAGCCCATGTTGAAAATTCTTGATAGGCTTCACGGTTAATATTATCAACAATGGAAAAAGGTAAGATGTAATTCATTTTATGAGGCGAAAGCACATAGGGATCGGCTGCGGTTCTTCTTTCTCTAATTATTCTATGAGAAAGGGCACCTAACTCAATGTCTTGGTCGCTGCCATCTTTGAGAATATTACGAACTATTTGCTGTTCACATTGTGTTTCTATTTTCGCAAGGGTGGCATTTTTATCGGCACTTTTAATCGCTTTAAACAAACATATTTCAAAGGGGGTTTTCTGTGACTCAGGCTCAACTTTGCTGCGATCACCTTCAGCGGAAAAGGCTTGCGTATTAAACGAAAGTGACAATAAGAGTAGGCAGCGCCCTATGGAAAATATTGGTCTCATGATAGCCGGTAGTTTGAACTAAAAATTTGCGTCGATTATAGCTTATTGTGTTATTAATCAATAGAGATAAGTACCCCCTAAAGGTGTTGCAAATAATCTAACTTTCGTCCGTTTATTCATTTAAAATCCATCCTATACCCGTTCTACTTGAAGATGCTCGTATCAGGAAGTCTGAGCGACTCATAATCAAGGCGCATTTTTTTATTAAGGGTTATTCCCTTAAAAAGAAATGCAACGCCGAGTATGATTTGCTCAGCCTTCCCCAAGGGGCTGGTTTAGAAACGCTTTATGCTGCGTTATTGATTTCGAAAAGGACGCGGCATGGATGCAGCTTATTAGAGAATGCAGGAGCATATTCTTTCTAATTCCAGCTGAATCATGCATCTTCAAGTAGAACGGGTATAAATATGTCTAATTATGTCAGATAATTTCAAAGCATTTCTTATCGGTCATTGGTCGTGTTTTTATCTCGATTAATCGCAACCTTAGTTTCTTTATAACTGAGGACTTGTATCTTGATTGTTAATTAATGTAACCCAACGTTGGAATCGCAATGAAACTCACCAAGAGCGCTTTAATAAGTCCTGCAGCCGTTGCTGTTGTTGTTGCCCTAACTTTACTTGTTGGCCTGCTCAGCTTATTTAAGTTGCCAGTACAGTTATTTCCCGATATTGAGCGCCCTCAAATCGGCATACAAACGACTTGGCGTGCAGCATCACCGAAAGAAATTGAATCTGAAATTGTTGAACCACAAGAGCAAGTTTTGCGTGGTATACCCGGTTTAGAGTCAATGAGGGCCTTTGCCAATAGAGGCGGAGCTTATATTAGTTTGTCATTTGGTGTTGGCACTAATATGGAACAAACCTTAATTGAAGTGATTAGCCGTATGACAAGGGTGGCAAATTTACCGAGAGATGCCCGACCACCACGAGTCATGCTTGGCGGTGGTCGAGGTAATACACCGGCGCTCACTTTCTTCTTTTTGCAAGCGCTACCAGGCAATGGCCAAGATATTAACCAATATATGGATTTTACCAATGATGTGATTAGACCGCGTCTTGAATCCGTTGAAGGTGTTGCTAGCGTGGAAACTTTTTCGGATGAAAACCGAGAAGAGTTACAAATTCGCTACGACCCAATAAAAGCCGCTGAGTATGGTATCGAAATTCCTCGACTCATTTCCTTAGTTTCTGCCAGTGATGATGTTTCAGGTGGTTTTATTGATGTTGGTAGACGCCAATATACCTTGCGATATAGCGGTAAATACAGTGTAGATGAGTTATCACAATTAATGCTTGAGTCGCGCGGTGGTCGTAATATTCGTTTAAGTGATATTGCTACTGTTGCTGTGCGCAGTACTGATAGGCAAGGCATGGCGGTGCAAAATGGTAACCCAGCATTTTCAATGCGTATAAATAGAGCCAATGGCGCTAATGTATTGGAAACGTTAAACCGAGTAAAAGCCGAAGTTCAACTACTGAATAGCGAATTATTAGCAGAGAAAAAGTTGGTGATGGTGCAGTCATTTGATGCCTCTGTTTTTATCTACCGTGCTATTAACTTAGTGACCAGTAATTTATTTGTCGGTATTGTTTTATCGCTAGCCGTTTTATGGTTTTTTATCCGAAGGGCTCGTGCGACGTTAATTATTGCGACCGCTATTCCCGTGAGTTTGTTAAGTACTTTTATCGTCTTGGAAATTACGGGTCGTTCACTCAATGTTATTTCATTAGCCGGTTTAGCCTTCGCTGTAGGTATGGTACTCGATGCAGCCATTGTGGTGTTAGAAAATATCTTACGTATGCGTGATAAAGGTTTGAATGAACATGACAGCGCTGAGCAAGGAGCAGGGCAAGTGTGGGGCGCTTTACTTGCTTCAACAGCGACAACTGTCGCGATATTCCTACCAGTGTTTTTCTTAAAAGATATTGAAGGACAACTCTTTGGTGATTTAGCGTTAACTATTGCCATTGCTGTGTCGGTGTCACTTATCGTTGCCGTAGTGCTGTTACCTGTTTTAGCAAAGTACTTTCTCAAACAGCAAGAAGTGAACGATCCTAATAAAAAACTGTGGCAGAGAATTACCTGTTTTGTGATGAACAGCACCAGTAGTCGAACTAAGCGCTTATCACTTGCTGCAAGCCTTTTAATATTACCGGTTGTCATATCTATTATTGCCATACCAAAGCTTGATTATTTACCGCCAGTGAAGCGCGATGCTATTGATGCTAACTTGCAATTTCCGCCCGGTGCAAATGTTAAAACCATTGAGAAAGAAATCATCCAACCGATTGTCGAGCGATTAAAACCTTATATGGATGGCATTAAAGAGCCAGCATTGAAAAACTATTATGTCTTTGGTGGCTCATGGGGTGGCAGTTTGGGCGTTCGGGTAAAAGATCAAGACCGAGTAGATGAGTTACTTGAAATTGTGAAAAATGAAATATTAATTGACCTACCTGACACTCAAGTATTCGCGAGACAAGGAAATTTATTTGGTGGCTTCGGCGGTGGTAGACAAGTACAGGTACATCTGCAGTCCAAAGATAGTAAAGCACTACAAGAAATGGCACGCCAAGGTATGGATTGGGTAAAAGAAGCCATTGAAGGCGCTAACGTAAATGCTAACCCAGGTCTTGCCATGTCAGAGCCTGAGATTAACTTAAGCCCGAACGATCGTAATATTTTAGAGCAAGGCTGGAACCGTCGAGATGTAGGTCGCGTGGTGAGAACCTTGGGTGATGGCCTGTATGTTGGAGAGTATTTTAATGG
>MAAB01041461.1_pt1 | contig 58150 bp, 56 predicted proteins | sample 1115991 | NCBI WGS metagenome assembly MAAB01 (sample SAMN04961124, study PRJNA320927) | seawater metagenome | isolation source: sample BD02T18 sea water enriched with oil for 18 days | place: USA:Gulf of Mexico | collected 2013-07-27 | reverse complement strand
GTACTCATGGTGTTGAAGTATCAGTAGGTGCTCCTCAAGTAGCTTACCGTGAAACTATCACTAAACGTATCGAAGATAGCTACACTCATAAGAAACAATCGGGTGGTTCTGGCCAGTTCGGTAAGATTGAATACATTATCGAACCAGGTGAACCGGGTACTGGTTTTGAGTTCGAATCTACTGTTACTGGTGGTTCGGTACCGCGTGAATTCTGGTCAGCTGTTGAAGCTGGTTTTGAAAAAATGAAAGATCGTGGTGTTTTAGCTGGTTTCCCTTGTTTAGATTTTAAAGTGACATTATTTGATGGTGCTTTCCATGCCGTCGATTCATCTGCAGTAGCATTTGAATTAGCTGCAATGGCTGCTTACCGCCAATCTATGCCGACAGCGGGCCCACAATTAATGGAACCTATCATGAAGGTGGATGTATTTACACCTGAAGATCATGTTGGTGATGTAATTGGTGATCTTAACCGTCGTCGTGGAATGATCAAATCACAAGATGCTACACCAACCGGTGTGCGTATCAATGGTGAAGTGCCATTAAGCGAAATGTTTGGTTACATTGGTTCTTTACGTACAATGACATCAGGTCGTGGTCAGTTCTCTATGGAGTTCTTACAATACAACCCTTGTCCGCGTAACGTTGCTGAAGATGTAATTAAAGAAACAAAAGAGCGCGAAGAAGCTAAAAAGAAGTAACTAGATAAAGTAGTTCAAAAAAAGGGGCTGGTTTTTAACCAGCCCCTTTTTTTATGTGAAATTTAATCGATTTAAAATTAATCAGTATCTTGTGCCAATAAGGCAAGCATTGCTTGCATATCATCTGGCATGTTTACTTGCCATGATACTTCTTGCTCTGTTTTAGGGTGAATAAAGCCGAGTAAGCCAGCATGCAAAGCTTGTCTATTGAACCCTTTAATGGCTTCCCTAGTTTGTTCATTAACACCCTTAGGGAATTTAAAACGGCCACCATAGACAGAGTCACCTAATAATGGATGGCGAATATGGGCCATATGTACCCGAATTTGATGTGTCCTGCCTGTTTCTAAGTTGCAGCGAATATGAGTATGAGCCTTAAAGCGTTGTTCAACACGGTAATGGGTAACTGATGGTTTACCTGAACCTGTTACTGCCATACGTTTACGGTCAATATTATGTCTACCAATTGGTTCGTCAACTGTACCACCGGCTGTTAATACGCCAACAGCGATAGCTTGATATTGACGTAAAACGGTACGTTCCTGCAATTGAGATACCAGTGAATTATGGGCTTGCAATGTTTTTGCAATCATCAATAAGCCAGTAGTACCTTTGTCGAGACGGTGAACAATGCCTGCGCGAGGTATAGTTTCTAACTGAGCAGAGTGATTGAGTAGTGCATTGACTAGCGTACCATTATGATTACCGGCACCAGGATGGACAACCATACCGGCTGGTTTATTTATAATCATGACATCATCATCTTCATGAATGATATCTAACTGTATTGCTTCTGCAACCCAACTATCATCTACAGCTTCAATAGTCGCTGTGATTATAATTTGTTCCCCACCATTAACTGACTCACGTGGTCTACTTACTATATGGTTATTAACGCTGACATAGCCAGCCTTTATCCACTTAGTTAATTGACCGCGAGAATAGTCGGTAAAGAGTTGGGCTAATGCTTGATCTAGTCTAAGACCAAGAGCATCATCAGGAAGTTGACCATCGAGTTGTAGCGTTTCTGACATGAGAATAGTTATTTTATAAGGCTGAATAGGCTATTATAACGTAGGCTATATTTATTAGTTGAAAATAAGGGGATAGACGTAATGCTTCGTTTGGCTTTTCTACTCAGTTGTATCAGTTTATCACTCGTTCAGACTGTTTCAGCTCAAGATATAAGAAATGTAGAGTTATTGGCGGCATCATGTGCTTCTTGTCATGGCACACAAGGAAAAAGTGTCGGTGGCATACCTAGTTTAGCTGGCTTAGATAAACTTCATTTTATTGAACAAATGGATCAGTTTATCAACCAAAATAGATCTGCAACGGTTATGCACCACCATGCTAGTGGTTATACCGCCCAAGAGATTGAGTCTTTAGCCCAATTTTTTTCGCAACAAAACTAAATTTAACTTGTTACTCTTTCAATAAGTTACATCTGAAACTGCGCTAATATATCCGTTTAAATAAATTCATTCTATATCTGTTGCTATCTAAATAAAATCCTGATACGGTTTAGCCTGTCAGTTTTAATCTGATAAATTTAATCTCAGTGTACCAAGTGTTGTACCAGCAGTTTAATTGCTACTTAACAATAAAAATGAGAGAACATTGATATGTCTGACAAAGTAACAGGAAGTGTGAAGTGGTTCGATACAGCTAAAGGCTACGGCTTTTTACAACGTGAAGATGGCGATGATGTATTTGTTCACTTTCGTGCTATCCAAGGAGATGGATTTAAGACACTTGACGAAGGCCAGCAAGTTGAATTCACAGTAACAAAAGGTGATAAAGGCTGGCAAGCAGAAGATGTAGTTGCCATTGCCTAATTAAGTAATGGTTGGCACAGAGGGCAAAAGTAAGTTGCTCTCTGTGCTTCTTTGTATGTTTGGATCTTGTTATCGCAATGATGACAAGCTTGTTTGTCACGTCCGTAAACATTAAGTTGTTGGGCAAAATAACCCGGTTGACCATCACTTTTTCTAAAATCTTTTAATGTCGTTCCGCCTGCGGCAATGGCTTTTTCTAATACTTGTTTAATGGTTGTGACTAGCTGTTCAAGCTGACGATTACTCAACTGGCTGCTGGTTGTTTTAGGATGTATCTTTGCTAGAAATAAAGCTTCATTGGCATAAATATTACCAACGCCGACCACAACTTTTCCATCCATAATAAATGTCTTAATACAGACTTTACGTTTTTGGGCTTTCTTATATAAATAATCAGCACTAAATGCTGCGCATAAAGGTTCAGGGCCTAAGTGTTCGAGTAGCTTGTGATGCTGAATGTCATCTTGTGTCCAAAGGATAGCACCAAAACGACGCGGATCGTTATAACGTAAAGTGATGCCATTACCAAACTGAATATCAGCATGATCATGTTTAGCAACATTGTCGGCAGAATCCAATACACGTAGCTTTCCTGACATACCTAAGTGAATAATCAAGGTGCCATCGGTACAGTGAAGTAATAAGTATTTGGCCCGACGGCTAATGTGATTGATATGTTGGCCAACTAGACAATCTTCAATATCACTCTGAATAGGCCAGCGTAAACTATAGTTTCTAATCGTAACCTTAGTAATTGTTTGTGACTCTACATGAGGCGTTATGCCTAAACGGGTCGTTTCTACTTCAGGTAATTCAGGCATTAGTTAAGATCATTTGTTGATAAAAAGAGTTGTGTAGCTACTGCTGCAGGAAAGTGATAGCTAAGCTGTTTATTAATGTTAGTAATAATAAGCTTGCGCTCATCAAGCTGAATCAGCATTTCTGTCGGTGAAGGGCTATTCTCTGTCCACAGCAATACTTTATTAGCTTGGGTTAACTGATGTTGCGAACTTGTCACTTGCAATGCGGTAACTTGTTGCCACTGTTGTACAAGCTTATTGAGAGTACCTGGAGAATAAGCGGGGCTAGAACTAATCTCGGCACTAGAATTATTGGTAATAATCAGCTCATCAACAAGCTTATTATTAGTTAATAACGGCATTTGAAGTTGAGTGATAGTCGTTGTTTTCGCAATGAGTTGATTATCAATAAAGCTAGCTGCGTTGACCTTGAGCAAAGAACTAATGTGATCATCAATTAGATAGACAGTGTCATTATATAAAATATACCGACCTTTGCTGATGGGCTCTAGATCACCAAAGGTAAAATGATGCTGATCCAACTGCAAGCTAAGAGTTTCAGGATACAGACCTAGCTGAGCTAATAACTCATTGTTGTTTGCTATAGTCTGCCGATGTGGTGTCGTTGTTAATAAACTTAGTAATAAGTTCATTCTTGTTCTATTGGCTGGTGCTTGAATAGGATGGGTAAGCTGCCAGTGAGATTTTGTTTGTTGAAGCTCAATATCGGTCGAGTCTTGACGCCGAATAGTGATTTTTTTGATGTTACTGGCCTGAATGTTTGTCAGCGATGTTTCAACTGGATGTGCTTGATCCTGCTGTTGGCTGACAGCAAAGAGGGCGACGATAATAAGGAGTAAAATTATATTGGTAAGGTAGCTTGTTTTCATCTTCTTCGACGATACCACCAAATCGATAAACCAATGGTTAGTAGCAGTGTTGGTAGCACTACTAAAAAGCCTAGTCCAATGACTAAAGATTCGAGTCTGGACAGTTCTAGTTGACTATCAGAACGGGTTTTAACGGGAATAGCAATGAAACTATCATCGTGGACTAGCCAATTGATAACGGCAATGCCTAGTTCGAGGTTAGCTGCATTACCAATATAGGTATTAGATAGAAAGTCACCATCGCCAATAACAGCAATACGTTGTTCTTGAGCGCCATCAGTCAGTCGTGTGATGAGATAACCCAGGTTTAATGGACCGCTACTGTCAGATTCAATATCGAAGTTATTAGGTTCGATATTGCTTGTTTCTGACCAGACATTTTGTTGGGTGATTAATAATGGACTGTGCTGCCAGTCTGAAGCAAAGCTTGAAGTTTCCATTGCTACTGCTTGTGGAAAAATTGTCACGCTATCGCTAATTAATTGAATAGGGTGCTGGGCATATTCGGTAATTAATACAAATTGTGGGTCATCAATGCCGAGTAATTGCGCATTGGGATCCATCACCGTACCAGCTACAAACTCAATAGCTAACTGTTCGGCTAGGACCAATAAAAATGGATTATCGCTAGGTTCAGTTAACCATAATAAGTTGCCACCTTGTTCAATATAGTCTTTTATAATCTCGACTTCTCCGGCTAACCATGGTCGTTCGGGACTGGCAATAATGACTGCAGCGGCATTGGCCGGGATCTGACTATGTTCGACGAGGTTGAGTCCTTGCAACTTAAAGCCTTTTTGTTTGAGCTGTTGTCCCCAAGTACTGAGGTTAAAGTTGGCTTGATTTAAGGGGCTCCGTTCACCATGACCTTCAATAAAAACCAACCATTGTTCTTGCTGACGTGCCACCGTGATTAAGCCATTGGTCAGCGATTGTTCAGAAAGATCAAATAGATGCTGTTGCTGCTCACCTTTTGATATCAGAATTTCACCTTGCTGCTGAATATTTAGTTCTCGGACTAGGTTGGGTGCAAAATCAGGGTCAATGTAGTGAATGTCTAATTGAGTGCTATGAACTTGGTAACGATTTAATAACGTTTTGATTACAGGTTGATATTCATTATTAGGACTGACAAAAACTTGAATGGTTACCTGCTCATCCAGCTGTGCTAAGAATGATTGTGTTGTCTCGGATAAGGTGTTGCGGTTATTTTTTGTCCAATCCCAATGGTGATCAGTTTGTATAGAAAATTTGGCTAATACAAAGATTGCAATCACTAAGAATATATAAAATATAACTTGCTGCAAACGAAACAGTAGTCGGGTATTACTATTAATTTTCATTAATTAATTCGCTCAGAATCAAGGTGGCGGATAGTGAGTAAGATAAAAGTACTAATAATAATAAGGTAATAACTAATATCACTCGTTGCGATATCACCTTGTAACATCGGTTCAAAGTGATGGACAAGCGATAACCATGAAAACAAAGATGTTTGTTCGACCATGTTTTCCGAACCAGCCCAATCAATAATCCATAATAAAAATAAGCAGGCAAAGGTGGTAATGGCTGCGATGGTCGGTTGTTTGGTCAGTGATGAGAAGAAAAGTCCGATGGCGGTGAAGCTTGCAGCCAAGAGGCTAAGCCCTAAGAAGCCACCGGCAAGTAAGTATATGTCGATATCACTGCCTACCAATAAAGACAGAGGCATCAATATAATTAATGTTAGTAATATGATAAAGAAGAAAAATGTTCCGATGAATTTACCTAAAACAATTTGCTGAACTGTTAAAGGAGCAGAAATGAGTAACGGTAAACTATCGTTGCGGCGCTCCTCAGCAATCAAACGCATAGTAATTAAAGGTGCGATAAGCAACATGATAGTTGCTGCATTATTTAATAACGGAATTGCGATAAGTTCGGTCACACCCGGAGCACCCGGAATAGCAGATATTTTGGCCTGAATTTGAACAAAGTAATCAATATGCGTTAAAAATAAATAAGCCAAAATAAGCTGGCTAGAAGCCAGAATAACCCATGCTAACGGCGACAAAAACAAGCGGTAGAGTTCGAGACGAGCCAGAGTAAACATTATGCGGCTTGTCCATCTGGCTGTTGTTCATGTTGAATTATTTTCATAAATATATCTTCAAGCGAATGCTGCTCAGGAGTTAACTGTTGTAGTTGCCATTGTTGCGATACGGCCATATTTAATAAAATGTCAGTTGGGTTGTTATCGGGCTGATAATGTAGTCTAAATTGCGTTTTTGACAGTGAACTAACAGATGTTACACCATGCAATTGTTGTATAACATTTATCGCTGGAGGTGCGAGTAGTTCGATCAGAATGCTGGCACTATGCATTTGTAGGCTGAGACTTTCTAAGGTGTCATTAAAACGAAGTTGACCTTGGTTAATGATCTGCACCCGATCACATAAGGTTTGTACCTCAGGTAAAATATGGGTCGATAAAATAACACTATGTTCGTTGGCGATCTCACGGATTAAATGCCTGATTTCTCTGATCTGAATAGGGTCTAAGCCTGATGTTGGTTCATCTAAGATTACAACCGCCGGACTATGAATAATAGCTTGTGCAATGCCGACTCGTTGTTGATAGCCCTTCGATAAATTACCGATAAGTCGCCTGTTAACTGCAGTGAGGCCACAACGATCAATTGCGTTAGCTACCGCGGCCTTAATTTTACTGCGAGGTATTTGATTTATCTGAGCACAAAAGTTGAGGAATTCTTGTACGGATAACTCTTTATATAGCGGTGGTTGTTCGGGTAAGTAACCAATATGGGCTTTGGCTTGTTTTGGGTTATCAATTAAATCATAACCATTGATTATGATCTCACCTTGAGCTGGTGCAAGATTACCACTAAGCATTTTCATGGTTGTGCTTTTACCTGCACCATTCGGACCGAGAAAACCTAACACTTCACCTCGAGCAATTTCAAAGCTCACATTATCAACAGCTAGTTGGGAACCATAGGAATGAGAAAGGCCTTGTGCGCTAAGTAGTGGTTGAGTCATTAGTTATTCAGTTATATTGAGGCGAGGGAGATATCAGCCCACTGCGTTGCTTCAAGATAAGCATTATTAAGCTCAGCAATAGAAATGTTTTTGGGTAACACCGCTAAGTCATTTTGTTCGTAAGAAATAGTGAATGCTAATAATGTGCCTAAATCACCATTAAAATCTTGTAGTGCTGACTTTATAGATTCTTCCATTGGTAATGTTGCTAATAATTCGGCCATCGGTTTCATCATCATGGCATCTAATGGTGAAAATAAACCGGCCATAAAGCCTGTTGCTGGATCACAATTAAAAGACGGCGCAATGAGTTCGCACATTTTCGCTCGCACTAAAGCTGTGGTAATTAGTTCACTGGTCGAAGTTTCAATACCAGAAAAGGCAATAATGGTTGCCCAAGATTTGATGGTGTTTAGGCCTAAATAGACGACGCCTTGTCTGATTGACTCTACCTTTTTAGGTAATGAAAATGAGGCGGAGTTTAAACAGCGAAGTAGTTTAAAACTAAGGGATGCATCTTGACTGACTAAAGCTTCAACGTCATCAAGCATAATATCTGGATCTTGCAAACCATTAAGTATTCGCAGCGCAGCCATCTTATTGTCAGGTAATGGCTTATCATCAAGGATAGTGGGTTTGCAGAAAAAATAACCTTGGTAATAATCAAAGCCAAGTTGTTGGCATAATTTGAATTGAGCTTCAGTTTCTACTTTTTCAGCTAACAGTTTGACATCTTCTTGTTTTAATAATCGAACATGTTCGATTAACTCTTCTTCTGTTAATGCCAGTAAATCAATTTTAATGATATCTGCTATTTTTATCAGTGGTTTTAGATCATCTCGGAAAATGAAGTCATCTAAAGCAATAGTAAATCCCTGTGACGAGAAAGCTTCTACAGCGGTAACAATTTCTTCATCAACAATAATATCTTCTAATATTTCTAAAACAAGTTGCTTGTTATCAAACGGTAAAGGGATATCACCGGTGAGAAAGGAGCGAGTCAAATTGATAAAACCTAGCTTATTACCTAATACACGATCAATACCAAATTCCATAAAAGTGTGGTTGATAACTTGCGATGTCGCTAAATCACCATTGAATTCAGTAACACCTGATTCATTTGAAAAATTGCTGCGAAATAGTAACTCGTAGGCATAGGGATTGAGCTCATTATCAAAAATGGGTTGTCTGGCTAGGAGTATCGAGTTCGAGATGCTGTCAGATGACATAGTAGTCCTTTGTTAAGCTTTTTGAGCCGTGTTTTGGCTCGACCACTATAGTAGCAATATTCAAGCAAAAAAAACCCGCCGAAGCGGGTTTTTTTATCTATCTGCAAGGAGCAAATTATTTAATTTTTGCTTCTTTATACATCACATGCTTACGAACAACTGGATCAAACTTTTTGATTTCCAATTTTTCTGGCATGGTACGTTTGTTTTTGTCTGTAGTGTAGTAATGACCGGTACCTGCAGATGAAACTAATTTAATTTTTTCGCGCATGATTTAATCTCCTAAACTTTTTCGCCACGAGCACGGATGTCAGTTAAAACTGCATCAATACCTTTTTTGTCGATAATGCGTAAACCATGATTACTTACACGTAATTTAACCCAACGGTTTTCTGATTCTACCCAGATACGGTGAGGGTGAAGATTCGGAAGAAATCGACGTCTTGTTTTATTGTGGGCATGAGAAACATTGTTCCCAGCCATTGGGCGTTTACCCGTTACCTGACATACTCGTGCCATATTAAATCGCTCCTGTTGAACATTGTAAGGATGCAAATGCAACCTAAAATAAACCCAGCTTTATACCATAACTATATATAGATAGATAGCTGGCCTAGCGCTATGATGGTGTAAGTCCCATGCCATCTAACTTAATATGTAAGCGGTCTAAATTAAGTCCACCAATTTTGCGCATCACAATGTCACCATTTGGTGCAATTAAAAAGTGGGTTGGAGTGACGCGAACATTATCAAATGCTTGTGCTATTTCTGCTTTATGATCCCAAGTGATCAGGTAAGGTAAGTTTTTATGCGCGCGCATGGCTTTAATATGTGCCGGAGTATCGTGAGCCATCGCTACTGCAATCATCGTTAAACCGGCTGCTGAATATTGCTGATAGAGGTGTTTCAACTCTGGAATCTCTTGAATACAGCCAGGACAGTCGGTGGCCCAGAAGGTCAGTAAAATTGGCCTGCCAAGGTATTGTGCAAATGTATGTTGTTGGCCATCAATATCTTTAAATGTCAGTTCAGGCAGTTGAGCTGCATCTTTGTTGGCCCAGTTGATAGTAAATAAGGCGGCAAGCATTAAGCTTGCAAATAGAATGTGGCGAGTTTGTGGTTTCATAATGCTTAATTCGGGAAAGTAAGTTGCCCTAAGGCTTCAGTTAGTTTTAAATTTTCCCGATAATCTACGGGACAGTCAATGATCGTAACGCTATCACGTGCCAGTGCCTCTTCTAATGCAGGCATTAACTGTTCGGTTTGCTCAATTCTAACGCCATGCGCTCCAAATGACTGAGCATATTGAACAAAGTCAGGATTGGTAAATTTGACATTACTAGTACGACCAAACTGATTTTGCTGTTTCCATTCAATTAAACCGTAGCTGGCGTCATTCCATATTAAAATAACAATCGGAATATTCAAACGCATTGCTGTTTCAATTTCTTGCGAGTTCATCAAAAAGCCAGCATCACCGGTGACTGCCACCACTTTTCGTTCAGGAAAGGCTAATTTGGCAGCAATAGCTCCTGGTACTGCGATTCCCATGCTGGCGAAACCATTGGAAATAATGCAGGTATTAGGATGTTCGCAACGAAACATGCGTGACATCCACATTTTGTGAGCACCTACGTCACAGATAACGATGTCTTCTAAATCCATTGCAGTACGCAGGTCCCAGATGATTTTCTGTGGTTTGATAGGGAATTCTTTGTCATCACGATGTTGATTCATTTCTTGAATCAAATTATTACGCAATGTACGCATGGTTTTATTTTTATGCGGGGTACTTTGCTCTGCAATACGATTCAAACTGTGATTGATATTGCCGATAACGCCCAGTATTACACTGTAATAAGCATCGACTTCAGCATGAGTAGTATCAATATGAATAATGGTCCGATCACGTGACGGGTGCCACAAATAAGGATGATATTCGACCATGTCATAGCCGATACAGATGATGACATCAGCACTGGCAAAGCCGCAATTAGCATAATCATTAGACTGCAAACCAACACTGCCTAATGCCATTGGGTGGCGAAAGGGTATGACGCCTTTGGCCATAAAGGTATTGGCAACTGGAATGCCTAGATCTTCACTGAATTGAACTAACGCTTGTGAAGCTTTAGAACGTACAACGCCGTTACCGGCAAGGATAATAGGGTTTTTAGCTTGGCTAATAATTTCAGCAGCCCGGGAAATTTGTTCTGCTGCCGGTTCAGGTGGTGTCGCGTGTTTTACCCGTAACGGTTCATCTTCGATATCCATTTCGGCGATATTTTCTGGAAACTCAATAAAGCAGGCACCTGTTTTTTCAGTTTGGGCAACTTTAAAAGCTTTACGAACGATTTCTGGAATAACATCCGGACTTAAGATGCGAGTGGAATATTTTGTGATGGGTAGAAACATGGCTTCTAGATCCAACACTTGGTGAGACTCTTTGTGTAAACGTGACGTTGAAGCTTGGCCAGCGATAGCGACTAAGGGCGCATGATCCATATTAGCATCAGCGACACCGGTGATAAGGTTGGTTGCCCCAGGACCTAAGGTAGCTAAACAGACGCCAGCACGACCGGTGAGTCGACCATAAACGTCAGCCATAAAAGCGGCGCCTTGTTCATGGCGAGTGGTGATGAACTTGATTTTTGAATCAAGTAGGGCATCCATAACATCTAAGTTTTCTTCGCCGGGAATACCAAAAATATATTCCACACCTTCATTTTCTAGGCTGCGGATGAATAACTCAGCTGCTTTCATAACTTAACCCTCTTAACTACATTTAAAAATGTGGCACTCAGAAATAACTTTAGTGCCACACAATAATCATGGTGATTATTTAAATGCTGCAGGTGTTTGTTTGTGCCAATCGGTGGTTTGTTGGTAGCGATTAGCAATGTTTAACAAACGTGCCTCATCAAAATAATTACCAATAAGTTGCAGACCTACTGGTAGACCCTTCACAAAACCTGCTGGGATAGACATACCCGGCAAACCCGCTAGGTTAGTACTGATGGTGTAGATATCAGCAAGGTACATAGCAACCGGATCATCCGTCTTGTCACCTAGATTAAATGCAGTTGTCGGAGCTGTTGGCCCCATGATGACATCAACATCATTAAATGCTTGTTGGAAGTCATTGCTAATTAAACGACGGCATTGTTGTGCTTTTAAGTAATAAGCATCGTAGTAACCTGCTGATAAAGCATAAGCACCAGTCATGATGCGGCGTTTAACTTCTGCACCGAAACCTTCACCACGTGAACGTTCATATAAGTCGGTTAGATCTTTTGGGGCCTCACAACGATGACCAAAACGAACCCCATCCATCCGAGATAGATTCGATGAACATTCTGCAGGAGCAACTACATAATAAGTCGGCACCGATAAGCCCGTATTAGGTAAGGTGATTTCTTTGATGGTTGCGCCAAGCGATTCATAAGTTTTGATAGCGGCTTCTATAGTCGCTTCTACATCTGAATCTAATCCTTTATCAAAGAATTCTTTAGGTAAGCCAATTTTTAAGCCTTCTAATGAATCATTAAGGTTGGCAGTGTAGTCAGGCACATCACGCTCAACACTAGTTGAATCACGCTGATCAAACCCAGCCATAGCATTGAGTAGCATTGCTGCATCTTCAGCGTTGTTAGCCATTGGCCCGGCTTGATCTAAGCTAGATGCAAAAGCAATCATGCCGTAGCGAGAAATACGACCATAAGTAGGCTTTAAACCAGTCAGGTTACATAATGATGCCGGTTGGCGGATTGAACCACCGGTATCAGTACCGGTTGCAATTGGGGCAAGTTTAGCGGCAACAGCTGCAGCTGAACCACCCGATGAACCACCAGGTACACGATTGGTATCCCAAGGGTTTTTTACTGGACCATAGAAACTGGTTTCGTTTGATGAACCCATCGCGAATTCATCCATATTGGTTTTACCCAATGTGACCATGCCTGCATCATTGATTTTTTCAACGACAGTTGCGTTATACGGTGCGATAAAGTTATCAAGCATTTTAGATGCACAACTGGTGCGGACACCTTCAGTACAAAAAATGTCTTTGTGCGCCAAAGGAATGCCAGTTAGCGAGCCAGCCGTTTTTTGTTGTAACTGTTGATCAGCCGCTTTTGCTTGTTCTAACGCTTTTTCTTCGGTGACGGTAATGAACGCATTGACTTCACCATTGTGTTTGTTGATGCGGTCTAAATAATGTTGAGTTAATTCAACACTGCTGATGTCACCATTGTGCAGAGATGCTGAAAGTTCCGAGAGTGTTTTGTTATGCATGTGATTAGCCTGTCTTTCGATGTGTTATTCGATAACTTGTGGGACGAGATAAACGCCAGCTTCAGTTTTCGGTGCAATTGCTTGAAATGTTTCGCGCTGATCTACTTCTGTGACTACATCTGCGCGTAAACGTTGGTTTGCATCAAGTGGGTGAGCCATCGGCGTAATGTCACTTGTGTCAGCTTCACTCAGTTGTTCGACTAGGCCAAAAATACTGTTTAAATCCCGCGCATAGTCAGGAATATCGGCTTCATCTATTGCTAAACGCGCCAAGTGCGCAATTTTTTCTACATCGGTTTTATCTAAACTCATCGAAGTTCCAGTAGTTATTTTTTTGTACAAAGTGAGCAGTTTAAATGATTCATCGCTTGCTCAACAGCCCAGTGCATTGATAAAGTACTCATTTTACATATTTGAGCTGTGGTTTCTTCAATGTTTGAACGATTACGTGGAATGTTTTCGAATGACCTTTCTATCGACTTAGGGACAGCCAATACGCTGATCTATGTGCGTGGACAAGGTATTGTTTTAGATGAACCTTCAGTCGTGGCAATTCGCCAAGACAAAGGACCGGGTGGGCCTCGTTCAATTGCGGCGGTGGGTGTTGAAGCCAAACGAATGTTAGGCCGCACGCCCGGTAATATTACCGCAATCCGTCCATTAAAAGATGGCGTCATTGCCGATTTTACGGTGACGGAAAAAATGTTGCAGCATTTTATTAAGAAAGTGCATGAAGGGCGGTTTTTTAAACCAAGTCCTCGCGTTTTAGTCTGCGTACCCTGTGGATCGACCCAGGTTGAACGTCGTGCCATTCGCGAATCTGCAGCCGGTGCCGGTGCTCGTGATGTTTATTTGATCGAAGAACCGATGGCGGCGGCAATTGGTGCTGGCATGCCGGTGGAAGAAGCGAGTGGTTCGATGGTATTGGATATTGGTGGCGGTACCACCGAAGTCGCGATTATTTCATTAAATGGCATTGTTTATTCTGCTTCGGTTCGTATTGGTGGTGATTTATTTGATGAAGCGATTATCAATTATGTGCGCCGTAACTACGGCACTCTGATCGGTGAAGCTACGGCAGAAAAAATTAAAAAAGAAATTGGTTCGGCTTACCCAGGCAATGAAGTAAGAGAATTAGAAGTGCGAGGCCGTAATTTGGCGGAAGGTATTCCACGCAGTTTTACTTTAAATAGCAATGAAATTTTAGAAGCCTTACAAGATCCTTTATCTGGTATCGTCGCTGCGGTTAAAACCGCGCTCGAACAAACACCGCCAGAATTAGGTGCTGATGTTGCCGAGCGTGGCATCGTGTTAACGGGTGGTGGTGCTTTATTACGTGATTTAGATCGCTTGTTGGTAGAAGAAACAGGTCTGCCGGCATTGATTGCAGAAGATCCGTTGACTTGTGTGGCCCGTGGTGGTGGCCGTGCCTTAGAAATGATCGATGAAAAAGGCACTGACGTCTTTACGTTTGAATAAGTGTTGATTATGTTAATTAAGACCTTTGCAGTTGGTAACACACTGCAGAGGTCTTTTTGTTTTTAGGCTTTAGATTATTAAATCATTATTTACCCATCATCCATCCCTTAATACGCGCATGTTATTTGCGGTAGTAGCATCATTAATTTTGTTTGTGCTGGATTCTCGGTTGAATTATTTTTCTTCAGCACGAACAGTGCTGTCGACAGTGGTCTATCCCATCCAAACTGTCGCCGCTATTCCTAGCGATATGTCGCATTGGTTTCAAGAATATTTCCAAAACCGACAACAGTTACAAGAGCAAAATTCCCAATTAACGGCAGTTAATTTGTTGAATAGTGTCCGTATTCAAAAGTTACAAGCATTAGAACGTGAAAATATGCGCTTGCGTAAATTATTAGGTTCATCGTTTCGGTTGCAAGAGCGAGTGGTGGTTGCTGAGCTGTTGATGATTGATTTAGATCCGTTCTCTCAGCAAGTAGTGATTGATAAAGGCAAGCGTTCTGGGGTGTTTGAAGGTCAACCGGTCTTAGATGCAACCGGGGTAATGGGTCAAGTAACGGAAGTTACGCCATTTTCTAGTCGCGTAGTGTTATTGACTGATCCGGGCCATGCTATTCCGGTACAAATAAATCGTAATGGCCTACGCGCAGTGGCAACCGGCCGTGGTTTGGGCGGGGTTTTACAGTTAGAACATTTGCCCCATAATGCGGATATCCGTGAAGGTGATTTATTAGTGACATCAGGATTAGGTGGCCGATTTCCTGCTGGCTATCCGGTGGGCACGGTGAGTTCAATTAACTTACCACAAGGTAAAGCATTTGCTGAAGTCACTGTCTTACCCGCAGCGAAACTTGATTCGAGTCGGGAAGTCTTGTTGGTATTACCAACTGAAGTAGCTGAGCAGCAGGCGGAAGAGCGTTTAGTTCAGGAGACAGGGCAATGACATCAACACAATCTTCATCCGGCGGTGGAATTATCGCTGTAACAATTGTGATTGCAATGATTCTAATGATTTTACCGTTGCCCGAATCTCTCCGTTTGTTCCGTCCAGAATTTGTTTTATTAGTATTGATGTACTGGGTGATGGCGTTACCGCGCAAGGTCAGTGTTGGCTATGCTTGGCTAGTGGGCATTTTGGTCGATATTATGATGGGCAGTTATTTAGGCGTAACCGCTTTTTCTTATGCCTTAGTGATTTATTTAACGGCACGTTTTCACCTGCAATTACGTCAATTTCCAGTATGGCAACAAGCGTTAATTATATTATCGTTAGTATTGATCGTGCATATTGTTGCAGTATTAGTTTCGCCGCAGATTGTAAATTGGTATTTATGGTTACCAGCAATTAGCAGTATGATTGTTTGGCCACTGAACTATGCACTATTGCGTAGTGTCAGACGCTCTTTCCACATTAGTTGAGCGATTAATAAATGGCATCACGGATAGCGCTGACTGATCATTTTCGTGAAAGTCGCTTAGTTAACGATCGCTTAATTTTCGCGGCACTATTTGCCGTGCTTTTGTTTACGGTAGTGATGGTTCGCTTAGTCGTATTGCAGGTGGTTGAATACGAACACTTTGATTCTCTATCAGATAGAAACCGAGTAGATATTGAAGCTTTACCGCCCCAGCGAGGCTTGATTTTTGATCGTAATGGCGTAGTGCTGGCTGAAAATATTCCTACTTTTAGTTTAGAGTTGATTCCTGAGAAAGTCGGTGATCTTGATGAAACTTTATTAGGCATCGGTGACTTACTTGCTATACCTGAAGATGAGTTGATTGAATTAAAACAACAGATTAAAAGGCATCGGCGATTTAATCCTGTTGTTATTCGTCAGAGATTGACCGAAAAAGAAGTGGCGGTATTGTCTGTTAACCGTCATCGCTATACCGGCGTAGATGTCGTTGGCCGTTTAATTCGTCACTACCCGCATGGCAATTTATTTGCTCATACGGTGGGTTACGTTGGTCGAATTAATGAGCGTGATCAAAAAATAATCGATGAATTAAATTACAAAGGCACCCTGCAAATTGGTAAAACAGGGGTTGAGAAAGAATATGAAACCATCTTGCATGGCAGGGTAGGCCATCAGAAAGTAGAAACCAATGTGCAAGGTCGAGTGGTTAGAGAATTGCACACTGTTGCGTCACTGGCGGGTGACGATCTGTTTTTGCACTTAGACATTAACTTGCAACGCGTTGCGGCTGATGCTCTTGGTGATTATAACGGCTCTGTTATTGCCCTTGATCCTAGAACCGGTGGCTTATTAGCCATGGTCAGTAAACCTGATTTTGATCCTAATGATTTTGTAACGGGCATTAGCAGAAAAAAATATGCTGTATTGCGTGACTCACTTGATCGTCCGTTATTTGATCGGGCATTACGAGGCCATTATCCACCAGGCTCAACGTTAAAACCGTTTGTTGCACTAGCAGGACTCGAGTTAGGTGTTATTACCGAGCATTCTGAAAGCTTTTGTCCTGGCTGGTACACCTTGCCGGGACAAGACCACCGCTATCGTTGTTGGAAAAAGCATGGCCATGGTCATGTCGACTTGAAAAACTCGATTGCACAATCATGCGATGTTTATTTTTATGATCTTGCTAATACTTTAGGCATAGATCGCATGCATAACTTTTTAGATTTATTTGGCTTTGGTCAGCGAACTGAAATTGATTTACCCAGTGAAAGTCGAGGTTTATCACCATCAAGACAGTGGAAACGAGATCGGCGCAATCAAGCATGGTATCCCGGAGAAACATTAATTTCGGGTATCGGCCAAGGTTTTAATCAAACCACACCGATTCAATTAGCCCATGCCACTGCAACGCTAGCTATGCGTGGCGTTAGTATGACACCACAAGCTGTGCGCGCAAAACGTAAAGCAGGCCAAGAAGAAGTGCAGTTACACTTGGCAGAAACGGCAGACAGCTTGCCTATGGAAGATAGTCAGCATTGGGAAACAGTGATTGATGCCATGGTTGAGGTGACTCATGGTCGCCGTGGCACGGCCCGACATGTTGGCCAAGGATTACCTTTTAAAATGGCGGGGAAAACAGGTACTGCACAGGTATTTACTATCAAGCAAGATGAAAAGTATGATGCCGCTACCTTAGCCAGGAAATTACATGACCATGCTTTATTTATCGCTTTTGCACCGGCAGAAAACCCTGAAATAGTGGTGGCAGTTGTTGTTGAAAATGGCGGTAGTGGTAGTAAAAAAGCTGCTCCCATTGCTCGTAAAATGATCAATCAATATTTTGGAATAACAGAAAATGAGTAGTTTGCTTAATGAGCGTCAGCAGTCAAAAAGTTTTGGCTTGACGGGGTTCTTAAGTCGTATTCATCTCGACGCTTTATTACTCCTTGGATTATTAGTTTTATTAGCTGTGGGTTTGATGGTGTTATACAGCGCTGGAGGTCAAGATAATGGCCTATTAATTAGGCAGCTTATCCGGATGGGTACCGCATTTTTTGTCTTGATGATTTTGGCTCAAATACACCCAGATCGAATGCGTGATGCCGCTTATTTATTATATGGTCTGGGACTTGTTTTACTGTTTTCGGTGCTGGCTTTTGGCCACGAAGGCAAGGGCGCTCAACGTTGGTTAGATTTAGGTTTTTTTCGTTTTCAACCTTCAGAATTAATGAAGTTGGCGGTGCCATTATTGGTCGCAGCCTATCTGGCTGAACGGCCAATAGCGCCAACAACAGGCCGTTTAATAGTAGGTTTGTTAATGATTATGGTGCCGTCATTTTTAATTGCGAAGCAACCTGATTTAGGTACATCTTTGTTGATTGCCAGTTCAGGGCTTATTGTATTATTTTTATCAGGCATACGCTGGCGTATCATCATTGGTTTTATCACTGTTTGTGCATCAGCATTACCGGTACTTTGGTATTTTATGCATGCTTATCAACGGCAACGAGTGCTAACATTTCTGAATCCCGAAAGTGATCCGCTCGGCTCCGGTTATCATATTATTCAATCTAAAATTGCTATAGGTTCTGGCGGTATATTTGGTCAGGGTTGGTTAGAAGGTACCCAATCACACTTAGAATTTTTACCTGAACGATCTACTGACTTTATTTTTGCTGTTATTGCTGAAGAGTTTGGTTTAATAGGGGTGGGTTTATTGTTATTTTGGTATTTATTAGTGGCTGGTCGCGGCTTATTTATTGCCAGTCAGGCCCAAACAAGCTTTGCAAGATTATTGGCCGGGAGTATTTCTGTTACTTTCTTGGTCTATGTGTTCGTAAATGTCGGGATGGTGACAGGTTTATTACCTGTTGTTGGTGTGCCATTACCGTTAATCAGTTATGGAGGCACCTCAATGGTGACCTTATTAGCTGGCTTCGGTATCCTGATGTCAATTCATACCCACAGAAGGATGATGTCACCATGAAAAAACCGTTATTGATAGCCACATTGATGTGTATTTTGACGTTCAATGTTCATGCAAACTCTGAGTTACCGGACCTTGCTGTGTTCATTGATGAAATGGTGAGCAAGCACAACTTTGACCGCACTGAGTTAAATCAAGCGTTTGCAGATGTTGAAGTGAAAAAAAGCATATTAAAAGCTATTTCACGACCTGCTGAAAAAAGTAAGCCATGGTATGACTACCGCAATATCTTTATTACCGATAAACGTATCAGTGGCGGAGTGAAGTTTTGGCAACAACATGCGGCAACATTAGCTGAGGCAGAACAAAAATATGGTGTGCCTGCTGAAGTTATAATTGCCATTTTAGGCGTTGAAACACGTTACGGCGGTAATGTGGGTGGCTATCGGGTAGTGGATGCTTTATCAACCTTGGCATTTCGTTACCCACCTCGTAGTCCTTTTTTCCGTTCAGAATTAGAGCATTTTTTATTACTTACTCGTGAAGAAAAAATGTCGCGATTATCCCCTGTAGGCTCTTATGCAGGTGCGATGGGCTTAGGACAATTTATGCCGAGTAGTTACCGTGAATATGCGGTTGATTTTGATGGTGATGGTAAACGCGATATTTGGACCAATCCTGTTGATGCTATTGGTAGTATTGCTAATTATCTCAAGCGTCATGGTTGGGTCGCTGGAGAAAGTATCGTGCATTTAACAAGTGTTGATGGCAATGAGGGTGCTGATTTAGCGACCAAAGGTTTGAAACCATCACTTAATAGACTAGACCTACAGAATGCTGGTGTTTCACTGCAAAACTTACCAGTAGGTGAAGATAAGCTAGCGTTGATTTCTTTGACTCAAAAGTCGGGTGAAGAATACTGGTTAGCCAGACAGAATTTTTATGCAATCACTCGTTATAACCACAGCAGAATGTACGCGATGGCTGTGACTCAATTAGCAGAAGAGATTAGTAAGCAATATGAGCAATAAAAAGTTGGGTTTTAGATGTAAAAATTTGATTGTCACAGCCTTGTTATTGTTAGTAACCGCCTGTGGCAGCATCACTGAAAAGCATGACAGTGCGCCGACAAAAGTGCCTAATGTAGCCAATATTCCAGACGCAGTGCCTCGTGATGAACCACGTAGCAAATATGGTAATCCAACGAGTTATGAAGTATTTGGTAAACGTTATTACACCTTGAGTTCAAGCCGTGGTTATAACGAGAAAGGCATTGCCTCATGGTATGGAACCAAGTTTCATGGCAGGCGTACATCGAGTGGCGAACCTTATGATATGTATGCGATGACCGCGGCTCATAAAACATTGCCATTACCTAGTTATGTTGAAGTGACGAACTTAAATAATGGTCGTAAGGTCATTGTTAAGGTTAACGATCGTGGTCCATTCCATGAGAATCGAGTTATTGATTTATCATATAGTGCTGCAACTAAGCTTGGCATTGTAGCCAAGGGTACTGGCTTAGTACAAGTAAGGGCCATTACCGCTGGACAAGCACCAGCAACGGCGACAAAAATTGTATCCGCACCTGCGCAAGAATTGAGTCGTGGCTCAGTAGGTATGTATTTACAAGTCGGTGCATTCAGTACTGAAAATAGAGCTGAACAGCTTAAAACAAAGGTACAACAACAAATTGGCGATGCGGTTCGCATTGTTCCTTTTGTTAAACCGGGCGGCAATATTTATCGAGTCCGTATTGGACCGCTAGCCAGTGTAGAATATGGCGATTCATTGGCAACACGCCTAGTTGAACTGGGCTTTTCCGATGCCCATATCGTTATTGAATAATTTCATCATTTGAGAGCAACGCATGTTTAAAACAATTAATTTTGTCTTCTTGTCATTTTTAGCATTGCTGGTTACTAATGCACAAGCAGTAGTCACCCCCAATCCTTCAGCACCGACTATCATTGCGAAGTCTTATATTTTGCAAGATTTCGACAGTGGTCGTATTGTCGCTGAACAAAATTCAGATCAACGCTTACCTCCAGCCAGTATTACTAAGTTAATGACGGCTTATGTAGTATCGCAAGAGTTACATATGGGTAATATTAAGCTTGAAGATGAAGTATTAATTAGTGAAAAAGCATGGCGGATGGTGGGCTCGCGGAGCTTTATTGAAGTTAATACTAAAGTATCAGTTGAAGTGTTATTACGTGGCATGATTATTCAATCAGGTAATGATGCGGCTGTTGCCTTAGCTGAACATATTGCGGGAAGTGAAGAAACCTTTGCTCAAATGATGAACCAATATGCTCAGCAATTGGGTATGTTTAATACCAATTATCAAAACTCAACAGGTTTACCTGGCAATAATCACTTTACTACTGCACGTGACATTGCCACCTTATCTGCTGCTATTATTCGTGATTTTCCTGAGCACTATAAATGGTATGCCGAGAAAGAGTTTACTTATAACAATATCACCCAACATAACCGTAACAAATTGTTATGGCGTGACAAGAGTGTTGATGGTTTAAAAACCGGCCATACCGAAGAAGCCGGTTACTGTCTCGCTGCGTCAGCAAAACGCAGTGGTATGCGATTGATCTCTGTTGTTTTAGGCACGCGTAGTGAAAATGCTCGTGCTCAAGAAACGCAAAAATTAATGAATTATGGTTTCCGATTTTTTGAAACACATTCCCTTTATCAAGCATTGGACCAAGTAGCTGAAACTAAAGTATGGAAAGGTGCAACCAAGCAAGTGGCCTTAGGTCTTGAGCAAACATTATCTGTAACCGTGCCTCGAGGTCGTTATAAAGAGTTAGTGGCAACAACTAATATCCAACAACCATTAATCGCACCGATTGCCCTTGGTAGTCAATTAGGTGAAGTTGAGATTCGTTTGGGCGATGAACTGATTGCAAAACAGCCGCTAATCGCCGTGCACGCAGTAGAGCAAGGTAGCTGGTGGCGTCGATTACTTGATAGCTTGTTGATGTTGATCTGGGGCTAACATGAGCGACGTGTATTTAAACGGTGACTTTATAGCTGCTGATCAGGCAAAAGTATCGGTTTTTGACCGCGGATTTTTACTGGGTGATGGTGTCTATGAAGTGATTCCTGTTTATGCCGGTCGGTGTTTTCGTTTAGATGGCCATTTAAAACGCTTACAGAACAGTTTGGATGCTGTCAGGATGGCTAACCCATTATCTGAACAACAATGGCAGCTGATGATTGAGCAGTTAATCACACGCAATGGTAATGGTGATCAGTCTGTGTATTTACAAGTGACACGTGGTGTTGCACCGCGCGATCATGTATTTCCTGAAAATGTATCACCAACGGCTTTTGCGATGAGCAATCCGCTGCAGGAGGTACCTGAAAAATATAAAATAAAGGGCATTGCCGCGATAACAGTACCTGATATTCGCTGGCAGAATTGTCATATTAAAGCGATCACCTTATTGCCAAATAGTCTGTTAAAACAGCAAGCTTACGACGCGGGTGCACAAGAAGCCTTATTGATTCGTGATGGTTATTTAACTGAAGGTTCAGCAAGTAATGCTTATGCGGTGATAGATAATGTTATCTACACAGCACCAAAAGATGAAAAGGTGTTGCCAGGAATTACTCGCGACTTAGTAATAGACTTAGCAAGGAAGGGTAAGCTTAAGTTAGTCGAGCAAGCGCTAACAGAAGAGCAGTTACGTTCAGCAGATGAAATTTGGGTGAGTAGTTCAACCAAAGAAGTGCTGCCGGTAACGTTATTAGATAATAAAGCGGTTGGTACAGGCGCTCCTGGAGCCGTATGGCAACAAATTGATGCTTTGTACCAAGCTTATAAATTAGAAGGAGACTCATAATGGCTGAGCAAGAAGAGACTTTAATTGAGTTTCCCTGTGACTTTGATGTCAAAGCTATGGGACCATCAAGTGAAGATTTTGATGCGATCGTGGTAGATATTATTCGTCATCATGTTGACGATATAAAAGAAGGTGCCGTTACAACTAAGCAAAGTTCCGGTGGTAAATTTACATCGGTAACGGTGACTATTTATGCAACGAGTAAAGCGCAAATCGATGCGATTTACCGTGAATTAAGTGCTCATGAACAAGTTAAATACGTACTTTAATATCCGCTAATGATAGTTCGTGATCTTGGCCTAGTTGAGTTTGAGCCGATTTGTGAAGCAATGCGAAAATTCACGGCTGAACGAACTCCGGATACGCAGGACGAACTATGGTTATTGGAACATCCTGCTGTATTCACCATGGGGCTTAATGGTAAAGATGAGCACGTATTAAATACTCATGATATTCCTTTGGTAAACACCGATCGTGGCGGGCAAGTGACCTACCATGGCCCAGGCCAATTAATTGCTTATACGTTAATTGATTTAAAGCGCAATAAAATAGGTGTGCGTGACATGGTCACTCGTTTGGAAAACAGCTTGATTGCGATTATGGCTGAGCAAGGAATTGCCGCTAAATCACGAGCTGATGCACCGGGTGTTTATGTTGATGGCCGTAAAATTGGTGCCTTGGGTTTAAGAGTAAAGCGAGGGGCTTGTTATCATGGTCTAAGTTTTAATATTGATATGGACTTAACACCGTTTAGTTACATTAATCCTTGTGGTTATCAAGGTTTAGAAGTAATTGATTTAAAAAGTCTTGGCTGTGAACTCACAATGGAACAAGCAAAACAATATTTTGTGTCTGAATTTAAGCAGCAAATGCTAAGTAATAATGCATAGTTGCGAGTTAGGTAAGTAATGAGTGAAACTGAAATAGTAAAACCTAAACGTGATGTGAAAGCCTTAAAAGGGGCTTCTAAAGTATCTCGTATTCCAATAAAAATTATACCGAGTGATCCGAAGCGTAAACCTGCTTGGATCCGTGCTAAAGCACCGAGTAGCCCAGAAGTTATCCGCCTTAAGAAATTATTGCGTGACAATGATTTACATACCGTATGTGAAGAAGCGAACTGTCCAAATTTAGGTGAATGTTTCACCCATGGCACAGCAACGTTCTTAATCATGGGTAATATTTGTACGCGTCGCTGTCCGTTTTGTGATATTGCCCATGGTAGACCGGATGCATTGGATCAAAATGAGCCACAGCATCTAGCACGGACTATTGCCTCGATGAGGTTGAAACATGTGGTGGTGACTTCGGTAGATCGTGATGATTTGCGTGACGGTGGTGCAACTCATTTTGGTGAATGCATCAGCCAAATTCGTCAACAAGCACCGCTGACCCGCATTGAAATTTTAGTGCCTGATTTTCGTGGTCGAATGGAAAAGGCCCTAGAAGAGCTAGCTAAAAATCCGCCCGATATTTTCAATCACAACTTGGAAAATGTGCCACGACTTTATAAGGCAGTGCGACCGGGATCAGATTATCAATGGTCATTAGATTTGATCAAAAACTTCCAAGCAATGCACCCGAATGTGCCGACTAAATCAGGCTTAATGCTTGGCTTGGGTGAAACAATAGAAGAAGTGCATCAGGTTATGCAAGACTTGCGTGATCATAATTGTAAGATGCTAACATTAGGCCAGTATTTACAGCCTAGCCGCCATCATTTGGCGGTTGAACGCTTTGTTACGCCAGCAGAATTTGATGAGCTAGCGGAAGTTGCTAAACAAATGGGCTTTGAACATGTGGCTAGTGGGCCGATGGTCAGATCGTCTTATCATGCAGACCTACAAGCAATAGGTGAGCATGTTTCATAATTAGTAATGGGTAGTTAAAAGGAGAGTCATGGTGTTAAAGCGACGAAGTTTTATTAAAACAGCACTAGCTGCTGGATCAATAGCTATGCTACCTAACACCATCTTTGCAGTACCTAATACTCGTAAACAACGTCGAGTTGTGATCATCGGTGGCGGCTTTGCTGGTGCCACCGCTGCTAAATATATCAAGTTGTGGGGACCTCAGTATGAGGTGATATTAATTGAGCGCAATGCTCAATTTGTTTCTTGTCCACAGAGTAATCTGGTGTTAGGCGGAACTCGTAGCCTGCAAGACTTAACTCAGGATTATCAGGGGCTTAGTGATAAAGGTATACAAACGGTTCAAGCCGAGGTTGTTGCCATTGATACTGATAAACAACAGGTTCGCTTACATGACGGTGTAGAAATGAGTTACGACCGAGTGGTGATAGCACCTGGTGTCGATTTTATCTACGATGACTTACCAATGCTAGCGAGTTATCAAGCACAACAACGTATTCCTCATGCATGGAAAGCAGGGCCACAAACAGCACTACTGCAACAGCAATTACATAGTATGAAGCAAGGCGGCACCATGGTGATGACGGTACCAACAGGCCCGTTACGCTGTCCGCCTGGACCTTATGAGCGTGCTTGTCAGGTTGCGTATTATTTAAAACATAATAATCCAACAGCTAAATTAATCGTGTTAGATGCCAATGCCGACATTATGTCAAAAAAAGGCTTGTTTAAGGCTGCATGGCAGAAGTATTACGCTGATTTTATTGAATATATTCCAAGTAATGCGATTGACGATATTGATGTCGCAACATTGACTGTGGAAACTGAGTTTGATAGTTATTCAGCCGATGTTTTAAATGTAATTCCACCTCAGAGAGCTGGCAAAGTTGCGGAATTAGCTGGCGTTATTAATGTTGATCAACGATGGTGTAAAGTCGATTTCCTAAGCTATGAATCAATAGTAAAGAAAAACGTGCATATTATTGGCGATGCCATTGCGGCTAAGTTACCAAAGTCAGGTCATATGGCCAATGCTCAAGCGAAGGTCTGTGCAGCAGCGATAGTCTCTTTATTCAATGAACAGTTACCTGAGCAACAACCAGTCATTAATAACACGTGTTATAGCTTTGTAGATAATAATCAAGCCGTGCATGTTGCAGCTGTTTATAGATATAACAAAGAACAACAATCAATGATTGCAATGCCGGGCGGTGGCGTATCGGACGCACCAAGCGAGCTAGAAGGAGCTTATGCGAATGCCTGGGCAAAAAATATTTGGGCTGATGCTCTGAGTTAACTAAGTGTGAAGGGAGGTTAATAAGTCAATGGCAGTTGAACAGGAGTTTTTAGATTTTGACTTAATGGCAAAGTCAGCCATTAATGGTAGTTCATTGCCATTATCAGCTAAACAATTAGAAGCTTGGTTAACAAGTTTACCGATGATGGATGTGATGACGTCGGGTAAACAAGTGGAGTCTTACCTTTATTTCCTAAACCAAACCGTATTAACCGATAAATTGCGTTATAGCTTATTAGAAGTATTACGGCCGATCATCAAGTCGTTTGCCGATAGGTTTCTATCGGGCTTGCAACATAGAATGGTTAATTTATCCATAGAAAGTAAAGAGCTGTTTCGAATTGTAGCTGAGCTTAATAATTCTATGGCGGAAGGTTATTTATATTTATTACAGCAGCAAGCGAAAAAAAATCCAGGCTGGTTATCTCGGAAGAAGTATGTTGATTTAACACTAAAGTCAGTATTTTATTTGGGTGAGCAATTGCATTTTTGTTATTTGCTTTATGCACCACAACCCAAAGCAGTATGGTCAAAATTACATAAACTATATAGCTATGCATGCCATCATGAGCTGCATGATCTTGACGTTGTGGAACAGGATATTGCCGAGTTCGATAGCGTCACCATTGCACGGGTATATAAAAGATTATTATTACAAGCTATGGTGTCGCCAAATAGTTTGAAGTGTTCCCAGTTACAACAAATTTACCAGCTACTTATTACGGATTTAGACGGTATTTTAATAAGCAAAGATCGCGATAGTGAAGCCCATGGCTATTTTATTGATAGCAACAGTGATGGCGGACCAATCAATATCAATGAATTAGCACATAAAGCAAAAGATAGTTTTTGGAAAATCGATTGCTCTAGCTTGATTAACCAGCTAGATATTTGGGTAAAAGCGGGTGGCCGAACATTCGAACAGCAAAATAGTGTCATGTCGGTAGATTTTCTTACCTATCTTATTTTGATGCTAAAAGCACATTACATAGATATTCCAGAACGCATTAAAACTGAAGGTAACGTTAGTGTCATCAAAGGTTTAACCAATATCTTCGCAGAGTTGAAAATTGAAGAGCTTGATGAACCAGACAAGGTAGAACTTAGCCTTAAACCTGTTGGCTCCCTCCAAGTAGGCAGTATGAATAACTGGGAGGAGAAAGATCGCTCGGGTGATGTCTGGGATAAAATTCCTTTATCAGTGACAGAAACATTAACTGAGCAACAACAAATACCGCCAACGCTTAAGCAAAAGACCATTGTTAAACCGACACTGTGGTCGGTTGTGGATTCTAGTCCACGAGGTTATCGCATCAAATGCCAGTTTCAAGATGAAGTACCATTAGCGGTCGGTGAGCTATTACTCGTTATGGTTGCTAACGATGTTCAGCAACAACAGGAGCAACATTGGCAACTCGCGACAGTGTGTTGGTTAAACGTTTCAGCGCAAAATGGTGAAGTGAATATGGGAATTCATGTTTTAGGCAAGGATACGCAATCTATACAAGTTGCTAAAAAAACCATTGCCAAACCGGTGTTCGAAAATTGCTTATTACTCGATGTGCAAAGCAAAGCTGATGATAGCAGTATTTTAATGTCGCGGAATTTTGCTAACACCGGCGATGTGTTACTGTTTAAGCCGAAGCAGAAAGTTTATAAAATTCGTATAGAAGAAGTAGTCTGGTTTAGTGATGGTTTTGCTCAGTTTCATTTTCAATTGTTGAAATGAAACTGAAAGGTTAGAAATACAATTTGTATTTTGACTGTTCACAGCAAAAGCTTTCAGTATAATGAGCCACAATTTTTGTCATCAAAATATGAGGTTGCTATGAGCGATTTTTTACCAGGGTTGGAAGGCGTTGCCGCAACGAAGTCAGCTATTTCATTTATTGATGGTGAGAAAGGTCTATTATCTTATCGTGGTTACTCTTTAGAGACCTTAGCTGAAAATAGCACCTTTGAAGAAACAACATTGTTGTTATTAGAAGGTGAGTTACCAACAGCCACTAAGCTGAATGGCTTCACTGGACAGCTGCGAAAGCATTATCGAATTAAATATCATATTCGTGAAATGATGCGTCACTTCCCGGCCACTGGCCATCCAATGGATATGTTGCAAACAGCAGTATCAAGTTTGGGCATGTTTTATCCGGGCACTGAATGTCTGACTAATGCTGATGTGTGTGAAGACACCAACTATATTCGCAATATGACAGTGAATATTATCGCGCAAATGGCACCACTGGTTGCTATGTGGGAACACATGCGTCAGGGCTACGATCCAATTGAACCCCGCGATGATTTGTCGGTAGCTGAAAATCTACTATATATGTTCACTGGTAAAGAGCCTGATCCAATGATGGCTAGAATCATGGATGTTTGTCTGATTCTACATGCGGAACATACTTTAAATGCGTCTACCTTCTCAGCATTAGTGTCTGGTTCAACCCTTGCAACACCATACAGTGTCATTTCAGGTGCGATTGGTACCTTGTCAGGACCGTTACATGGCGGGGCTAACCAGCAAGTACTTACTATGTTGAAAGAAATTGGTTCGGTCGATAAAGTGGAAGCATGGGTTGATGGTCGCTTAAAGAACAAAGAAGTTATTTGGGGCATGGGCCATCGTGAATATAAAGTTAAAGATCCACGTGCCACTATCCTAAGCAAACTGTTTGGCCAATTAATGGAAGAACGTGGCGGTACTTTAGACGACACCTTCGAAATTGCGATGAAAGTTGAAGAGGTCTGTGCAGATCGCTTAGGTCACAAGGGTGTATACCCGAATGTTGATTTCTATTCAGGTATTTTATACTCAGAAATGGGCATTCCAGCTGATCAGTTCACGGCATTATTTGCAGTAGCACGTTCAGCAGGTTGGCTAGCACATTGGCGCGAACAAATTTCAAATAACCGTATTTACCGTCCTACACAAATTTATGTTGGTAGTGAACTGCGTGATTACACGCCAGTATCACAACGCTAACTGATACTTGTTTTACTGGCTTCACCTTGTATCTCTCGAACTAAACGAGGCACAAGGTAGCCAGGTAATACATTACGTAGCTTTTCAATCAAAGTAATCCCAACCTTCTCATCGACATCAAAGTGACTGGCACCGGCCACGCGATCCATTAAGTGAAGGTAATACGGCATCACGCCCGTATCTGCTAAACGTTCACTTAAATCTACTAAGCTATCAACGTCATCGTTAATACCTTTTAACAGTACGGATTGGTTGAGTAATTGACAGCCGGCTTGCTGTAACTGCTTTAAAGCTTGTTCTACATCAGCATCAATTTCATTGCCATGATTAGCATGAATGACCATGATGATGTGCAAACGACTGTCAGTCATCCACTGTAATAAATGCTTATCGACTCGCTCGGGTAAGACCACAGGTAAGCGTGTGTGGATACGTAAGCGTTTAATATGACTTATCTTCTCTATATCGCTGACCAGTGAGGCTAATTTATTATCGGACAAGGCAAGTGGATCACCACCGCTTAAAATGACTTCGTTGATGCTGGTATCATTAGTAATTGTTTCACGAGTTTGTTGCCACTGACTGGCGAGTGGATTGCTATCGCCATAAGGAAAGTGGCGGCGAAAACAATAGCGGCAATGAATGGCACAGGCACCGGTAGTGAGTAATAAGGCACGGCCCTGATATTTTTGTAACAGCCCTGGCGTGGTAATCGCCAAATGATCACCTACTGGATCGGCCACAAAGTTATCAGCATCAATATTTTCATCGATTAACGGGAAGACCTGACGTAATAATGGATCCTCCGGATCGCCATAGCGCATTTTATTGATATAACTTTGCGTAACACGTAGTGGGAACTGTTTGATGACATCATTAGTAACAGCAGATAGTTTCCCTGACAAACCTAGCTGTGACAGCAGTTCTTCTGGATCTTTAATAGCATTGGTCAAGGCTGTTTGCCATGGTTGTTTTATCACCCGGGTGTTGGTTTGCGGTATCATGATGCGCTTTAATTTTTAAACAGATGTTGATCGTCGCCTAAAAGAGGTTGCCATGGCAAATTTTAGTACAAATGAATTTAAATCCGGACTCAAATTTATGTTGGATGGTGACCCATGCAGCATCATCGAAAATGAGTTAGTTAAGCCTGGTAAGGGACAAGCATTTAACCGTGTTAAATTTCGTAATTTAAAAACAGGCCGTGTAAACGAGAAAACCTTTAAATCTGGTGACAAGGTTGAAGGCGCTGACGTAATGGAAGTGGAATTAGAATATTCTTACACCGATGGTGAATTCTGGTATTTCATGGATGCGGTTACATTTGAACAGCACGCCGCCGATGCCAATGCGATAGAAGATTGCAAAAAATGGTTAAAAGAACAATATGTCTACACTGTCACCCAGTGGAACGGTTCACCTTTACTGGTAACCGCGCCTAACTTTGTTAATTTAGAAGTGACAGAGACTGATCCTGGTCTGAAAGGTGATACTGCCGGTACTGGTGGTAAACCTGCAACTTTAGAAACAGGTGCAGTAGTTCGTGTACCGTTATTTATGAATGTCGGTGATCTATTACGTATTGATACACGTAGTGCTGAATACGTTGAACGAGCTAAAAAATAAGTCAGTTTATTAAGTTCCATATCCATATTTTTATAAAATAATAATAATAAATAAAATAGGTTGTTGAGTTATGACATCAACATGGCAACCATCAGCTGACATAGATATATTAAAAAAGCGGGCACAGCTTATTGCTGATGTCCGCCTTTTTTTTGCTCAGCGTGATGTATTAGAAGTTGAAACCCCTATCTTGTCACAAGCGGCTCCTACAGCGCCGTATTTAGATAGTTTTTATACTGACTTTTCTCCCCTAGGTTCCGATAAAAAGCAGCCATATTTTTTGCAAACTTCTCCTGAGTTTGCAATGAAGCGTTTATTAGCTGCTCAATCAGGATCTATTTATCAAATAGCACCGGTTTTTCGTAATGGTGAAAGTGGTCGGCTACACTCGCCAGAATTTACCATGTTGGAATGGTATCGTCCTGAACTGACACTGTTTCAGTTGATGGATGAAGTCAATGACTTAGTTCAACAAGTATTTAACCTGGCTCCAGTATTACGGTTTAGCTATCGCGGCATCTTCGAGTTTTTTTGTAAGTTCAATGTTTTTACCTGTTCTGATGATGAAATCCAGTCTTTTGTTACCAAGCGAATTGTTGGCTTACCAGCAGATTTAGATATGAACCGTGATGGTTGGCTCGAACTCATTATGAGTTATGTCATTGAGCCACGGTTGGCGGCAATGAATATGTCGGTATTCATTTATGACTTTCCAGCATCACAAGCACAATTGGCAAAAGTGGATAAAGATGGGCAGGGCAATGATGTCGCTAAACGCTTTGAGCTTTATGCTGGGGGCATGGAGTTAGCCAATGGCTATGATGAATTATTAGATGCCGATGAATTACGTCACCGCTTCCATTCAGATAACCAAGTTAGACAGCAGAAAAATACGAAAACAATACCTGTCGATGAGCACTTATTAGCTGCCATGACTGCTGGCATTCCGCAGTGTAGTGGCGTGGCATTAGGGTTAGATCGCTTGCTAATGCTGGCATTAAACAAGCGTAATATTAACGACGTACGAGCTTTTAAGTTCGAACTGTCATAAACGAACTATCAGCTTAACTGAGTTAATGTACAGTTTGTGCCGGTTGTTGCTGCCATGCACTATCGTCAACGCTATTAGACGTTATGGGCAGTTCAGGCATTGAGCTCCAATGACTAATCGCTATAGGCAGTACCTTATAGATAGTCACGATCCCTTGTTCATCAGCCGCAGCTAAAACGTAGTGCTCACCGTTCCACCATGCTTGTGATACGGTTTCGTCCATCCAAAGAAAGACAATGATTTTCTGACCAACATCAGGCATTTGATCTTTAGTTTCTGTCCATTCAAGCTTTTGTTTATTATTCATGATACTTCCCCCAAGCTAGTCGATTGATTACGCTTCAAGATCTTTATCAGGTTTAATTTTGCTTTGTTATAGTTTTACTATGCCTATCTAATGTATCGACTTTTATTATAGGCGCTTTAATTGCATTTGTTACAAAAGAGCCTATTTTTTAGTTTGACTCCATTAAGCCAGGTAGCCATAAAGTGAGTGATGGGAAGCTAATAACGAGCGCTAAAACGATGACTTGAATGACTATAAAAGGAATAACTCCTCGATAGATATCTTGTAGTTTTAATGTCGGAGCACTGGCTTTAAGATAAAACAAAGAAAAACCAAATGGTGGCGTTAAAAACGAGGTCTGTAAATTAAGTGCAATTAATAAAGCGAACCACAGCGGATCAAGTCCCATATGAATGGCAATAGGTGCAATGATTGGCACGACAATAAAACAGATTTCAATAAAGTCTAAGAAGAAACCTAAAACAAAAATCAGCACCATGCTGAGGATTAAAAATCCCCATTTTCCACCAGGCAAGCCACTGAAAATATCAAAGATCAGTTTGTCACCGCCCATACCAACAAATACCAGCCCAAACGCAGTGGCACCGATTAGAATCAAAAATACCATGCTAGTGAGCCGAGTGGTTTGTTGCATGGCCTTATTGAGTTTTTCTAAGCTTAGTTTACGATGACTGATCGCTAATAGTATTGCGCCTAAGGCGCCTACCGCCGCTGACTCTGTTGGTGAGGCGATACCAAAGAAGATCGAGCCTAAAACAGCAAGAATTAAGCTTAAAGCAGGCAATAAGCTTTTAAGTATTTTATAGCCTAAGTTTTCAGTAGAGTGTGAAGGAAATGAAATAGCAGGCGCTAGAGCTGGATTCTGCCAAGCAATAAAACCGATATATGTGATATAGCCGAGCACTAATAAGGCGCCAGGAACAGCTGCACCAATAAATAATTGGCCTACCGGTACGCCAATAACATCACCTAATAATATAAGGATAATACTAGGCGGAATGATTTGACCCAATGTGCCTGAGGTTGCTATCGTGCCACCGGCTAAGCTAGGAGCGTAACCATTCTTTAACATCACGGGTAAGGCAATGACTGCCATGGTTACTACAGAGGCACCTACAACACCAGTAGTGGCAGCTAATAAGGCACCAACGATCACGACTGATATTGCTAAGCCGCCACGAACTCGGCCAAATAATTGGCCCATGGTTTCAAGTAGTTCTTCTGCAATGCCTGACTTTTCTAAAATGACGCCCATAAAGACAAATAAGGGCACGGCCAATAGGGTGAAGTTGGTCATGATGCCCCAGATACGATGAGGCAGCAGGTTAAAGAAGTCCAAACCTAGAAATACACTGCCAAAGCCAAGCGATACCGCGCCTAGTGTAAAGGCAACTGGAAATCCGGCTAGTAACAGCAGGAATAACACTGCAAACATGACTAATGCCCAAACTTCCATTAGTTGTTCTCCGTATTTTGTAGTTTTAAAATATTACGGAGAAGTTCAGCGATACCTTGAATAATCAGTAATGCAAAGGCCAATAAGATGCTGCCTTTTAATAAATAGCGATTGGGTAGTCCACCTGGATCTGGTGAACCTTCGTTATAGAAATAAGCATTTTCGGCAAATGACCAGCCTGCATATAAAATGAGGCCACAAAATGGAAATAAAAATAATACGATGCCAGCTATATTGATTAGCGCGCGATGTTTATCTGATAAAAGGCGGCTTTGGAAGACAATGTCGACTCGCACGTGTTCGTCATGTTTTAAGGTGTAAGCTCCACTCAATAAAAAAAGCAGTGCGAATAAATGCCACTCTAGCTCTTGAAGGGCGACCGAACCTTGCTGAAATAAGTAACGCATGGCCACGTCATAACAAATCACTATTACCATAGCCAATACTAACCAAGAAACGCTGCGACCAGTCCATTCAGTGAAACAATCAATGGCGGCGATCACGCGAGAAAAAACGTTGTTCATAGCTATTCCGTTAAGAGTAATTGTTTGGCTTTCATTGCCGCTTCAGTACGATTTGATACTTGCAAGGTGGTTAATATCGCTCGAACATGCAATTTAACGGTACCTTCACTTAAGCCTAAATCTAAGGCAATGCGTTTATTAGAACTACCTTCACAGATTTGTTGTAAGACTTGGTATTGGCGAGGGGTTAAGGCTTGTTGCAATTCAGTTGCAGAAGAAAGTACTGTTTGCGAACCGGTATCTGTGACTGGATGTATTGATATGCCACTTTCTAACATCAGTCGTAATGCATTAAGCATATCATCACTTTTCATCGACTTTTTCATATAGCCCAAAGCGCCAGCTTTTAATGCTTGCTGGGTATCATTTGGATCTTCAGACGAAGTGATGACAATGACTGGAATACTGGCATAGTCTTGGGTTAGTTGGCTGATGCCTTGATAGTAGTTGAGATCAGGCATGTTTAAATCAATTAAAATTGCATCCCAGCCAGACTGCTGCTTAAGTCGCTCTAGTAATTCAGTGAAATTACAGGCTTGCTGAACCTCAGTTCCTTGTTCTAAACGTTGAACAAGTATTGATAAGGCATCGCGGTAGAGTTCGTGATCATCGGCAATCAAAATTTTCATGGCATGAATAATAGTGGAATTAGCACGAAAAGGTAATTATTACGCCCATATTAAGCAAAATTAACTTTAAGCAAGAGAGTGTGGTTTACTATCTAAGCTGAAAATTCACCATCCAGGTAGCAATCAATGGCTTTATTTCAACAATTAGTTAACAAAAACAAGATACGCTTCGAAGCGTTATTAGCCTTATCTGTTTTAGTTATAGGCCTAGTATTGTCGATGATGGGCTTCATTGAGCTACAAGCAATTTCAAAAGAGCGTCTTTACTTAGCAACAGAAAAGTATGCTCGAACTCAAGTTGAGCAAATCCAAACTAAATTAGATATCTCATTAGACTCATTAAAAAGTGTTGCGGCACTTTATTCTGATACCGGCGATATCTCAAAGGAAAAGTTAGCCCATTTTGTAGAGACTGATACCCATTATCACGCGGGTACTTTGGGGCTAGCTTGGGCTGTGCGAATCAGTCATCAAGATAAAAGCCAGTTTGAACATGCGATGCAGTCTACTGGTGAACATGATTTTCAGATTCATGAAATTACCGGTCATGGTATCGCTAGACCAGTCGAGGGCGAGCAAGAGTATTTTCCACTACGGTCATTATTTCCATCACGGGTAGGTTCGCTAAGTTTAGGGTTAAATATTGCTTCAATACCTTCTCGCTTAAGAGTAATGAATAAGGCAAAGAAGACTCAGCAAACGACTATTACCCAGCACCTGTCCATTTTTAACAATAAAAATGTGGTCTCTGGATTTCAAGCATTTCACCCGGTGTTTGATGAGGCCCAAGCATGGAAAAAACAACTATTAGGCTTTGTGATCGGTGTATACAATTTTGATGCTTTATTTACTGACAGTTTTGTTACTGAGTACGGCCAACTTAATATTGCGCTTTATGATGGCAATAGTTCTAGCCAACAGTTGTTGTATAGCTCAAGCGAACAGTTAACCACCGTTGATGGGGTTAAGCTTAATGCGAGTCCTCATTGGAGTTTTCCAATTATCGTGGCAGACAAGCAGTGGTTATTGGCTGTCTTTCCACAGTCATCCACTAGCATCAGCCAAACTTGGTTACCTTATATAGGTCTATTCTCCGGTGGTTTAATTACCTTGTTATTGACCATATACCTATTTATATCCTTAGTTAAAAGTAGACAAGTTACTGAGTTATCTACTGATTTAGCTGGCACAACATCGCAATTAGAAATTCAGCGTCAGTTAAAAGTAGAAGCAGATAAAGCCAATATGGCTAAATCTCAGTTATTGCGGGCAGCAAGTCATGACCTGCGCCAACCTTTACACACGATCGGTTTATTAACGGGGTTGCTGGCGGAGACAAAAGAGCACCAACAGCAACAACATTTAACGCATCGCATTACACAAGCGGTTGATGGCATGAACGAAATGTTTGGTGCTTTATTAGACATGAGCTTGTTAGAGTCCGGCAGCCTACAAGGTAAAAATAGCCATTTTTACCTGCAAACTGTATTTGATAAATTAGCGACTGAGATTGAGTTACAGCTTAAACATAAATCACTTGAGTTAGTGGTCGTGCAAACGAGTGCCTGTGTGTATACCGATCAGACTTTGTTTGAGCAAATAGTCCGTAATTACTTGTCTAATGCGTTGCGATATACCGAGCACGGTAAAATTGTGCTTGGCTGCCGACGCAGGCAACACACTGTTCGAGCTTGTGTGATTGATACCGGTATCGGCATGAGTGAACAAAGCCAAGCACAACTATTTGATGAGTTCTACCGAGATGAACAAGCGAAACAGTTATCAGATAAAGGACTAGGCTTAGGATTATCGATAGTCGCTAAAACAGCTGAGGTTTTGGATCTTAATACAGGCTTTAGGACGCAACTAAACAAAGGATCACAGTTTTATGTTGATGTACCTTATGGTGATCAACAATGGGTCAAAAACCCCTTACCAGAAGTAGATGTACTTGCTTCGCTACATAAGACTATCTGGGTGATTGAAGATGATGAAGATGTTCGCTTCGGCATGGATCAGCTACTCAATCATTGGGGCTGTGCTGTAGTGACGATTGCATCATCAGACGAACTGACCACAATATTAGCTCAGGCTCCGATACTGCCTGACAAAGTGGTGGCAGATTACCAGTTAATCAATGAGACAGGCTTAAGTCTCGTACAACGTATCTATGACCACTTTGAAGCAACAGTGCCTACCTTATTTATAACCGGTACGGCAGACAGTGATGTAGTAGAAAAAGTGCAGGCCTTCAACGCCGACTTAATGATGAAACCGGTTAAATCTAGCGACTTATATTTATGGTTGTCACATCGAAAATAAACACTTATTTGATCGTTATTAAGACTATCTATTCCTAAAGGAATAGTCCGTGATGGATATTTATTTTGTCCTAGCCAAATCAGCATAATGTAATTCCCGTTACTTGACTTTGGATAGATAAAATGACTTTTCTTACGAAAACTAAACTACTGACATCAGCACTTTTATTAACAGCTTCGATGGCGAGTGTGGCCGGTTCACTGGAAGTTAATAAAGAGATCACCGTTAATGCTAGCCCAGCTACAACCTGGAAAATGATTGGTGAATTTAATCACCTTGATGTTTGGCACCCTGTTGTTGTTGCAAGTGAATTAACTTCCGGTAAAGAAGATACTGCTGGTGCGGTTCGTGTCCTCACTTTAGGTAACGGTGCTGCAATCACTGAAAAGCTGCTATCGCATAACAATGAGAATAATAGTTATAGCTATGCAATTACTGAATCTCCATTACCTGTTGAAGGCTATGTTTCTGAAATAAGCGTAATTGCAACCGATGACGGCAAATCAATTGTACGTTGGACATCAAGCTTTGATGCTAAAGGTGTCAATGATGAAGAAGCCATTAATACCATTGCCGGTGTATATGACGCAGGGCTAAATAGCTTACAAAGACACTTTCAATAAGTCTTTATACCGTCTCTATAGTAGAGAAAATCAATTAACAATGAATAGATGAACAGGTGTTGTTTTGCAGTGACATAGTCGTTGCAGAAAACATACTAACGATTGCCTTAATTTAAACGGATTAAAAATAAAATGAACACTTTTACAAAAACTAAACTGTTGGCTGCCACTTTATTATTAGCAACTTCGATGGCTAACTTTGCGGGTGACTTGACGGTAAAAAGAGAAATTACTGTTAATGCTAGCCCTGAAACAACTTGGAAATTGATTGGTGACTTTAACCATCTTGATGTTTGGCACCCAGTGGTTGTTGCCAGTGAATTAACAGAAGGTAACAGTCAATCAACAGGCGCAGTTCGTGTTTTAACTTTAGGTAATGGCGATACGATTACTGAAAAATTGGTTGAACTTAATAACGATGACAAAACATATAGCTATGCAATTACGGCATCAAAACTGCCTGTCGCTGATTATGTGGGTACTATCACTGTGAAACCAGCAGAAAATGGTCAATCTATGGTCACTTGGAGCTCTACATTTGATGCTGCAACAGATGTTACTGATAGTGATGCTATTGAAGGAACTGCGGGTATTTATGTTGCAGGTTTAACGAGTATTCAAAAACACTTTCAATAAGTCGTTATATGGCTTGTATCAGAGGGTGAAACACTACTGAAATTTAACAGGTGAGCATGTTATTATCTGGCGATTACACATTGCTTTTGGATAAAACATGCTCATTGTTATTTCACCCGCTAAAACATTAGATTTTGAGTCAGAACCACCTGTAAACTCACACAGTCAGCCTGTTTTTCTACAGCAATCCCAACAACTGATTAATGAACTAACACTGCTTAGCGCAACAGATATTGCCAGCTTGATGAAGTTGAGCGACAAACTATCTGGTTTAAATGCCGCTCGTTTTGAGCAATGGCATACTCCATTTGATTTAGATAATGCCAAACAAGCCGTGTTTGCTTTTAAGGGCGATGTCTATACGGGCTTAGATGCTGAAACTTTGGATGAAAAAGGGCTTGAGTTTGCTCAGCAACATTTGCGCATATTGTCGGGTCTTTATGGTGTTTTAAAACCATTAGATTTGATGCAAGCCTATCGTTTGGAAATGGGTACTAAGTTTGCCAATAAAAAAGGCAAAAATTTGTATCAATTTTGGGGCGAGCAATTACGCGAGCATTTAGCTGCTGATCCGGCGATGGCTGATGAGACGTTGATTAACTTGGCTTCTAATGAGTATTTCAAAGCGGTTGATGCGAAGAATTTAAATGCCAGAATTATTACGCCAATTTTCAAAGACTCTAAAAACGGTCAATATAAAATCATTAGTTTCTATGCCAAAAAGGCGCGTGGTTTGATGACGCGTTATATTATCGATAACAACATCGATGAGCCTGAACAGTTAAAAGCATTTGATACCGATGGTTACTATTTTAGTGCTGAAATGTCGAAAGGTGATGATTGGGTGTTTTTACGCGATCATGCTTAAGTTATGAAACGGTTATTTTTTGCATTGTGGCCAGATGAGAAAACAAGGCAAAAAATTGTTCAGTTTGATCAACAGCTGACAGAGCCAAAACTTAAAAAAGTTAAAACGGATAACTTACATGTCACGCTTGTTTTTTTAGGACAAGTTGATGATGAACAGCAGAAAAATATCACTGAAGCAGTGAGCGATATTAAATCTGCTGCCATTGATCTGACATTTGATCAGCTAACGCTTTGGCAGCAAAAATGTGGCATTTTATGTTTAACCAGCCAGTATCAGCCGCAGTCTTTATTGGCGTTGGTTGAGCAGATACGACAACGAGCTATAGAGCATGGTGTGATATTAGACAATCGTACTTATACTGCTCACATCACTTTAGCGAGAAACCTTAAGCAACTGCCTGAAGTGGCTACTCCAGCTGAAATTGACTGGCATGCAACTTCCTTTGCATTAATACATTCGGTTTCAACGGAGCACGGCGTTGACTATCGAGTGATTAAGTCGTGGCCGTTAACGGCGTAATAATAGCCAAATTGAAGCAATGTCAGACTGTAGCTTTTTAGATATGAGCGTAATGGCTATTTCCTCAATGGCAGCAACTACTGCTATTAAGCTTGCGAGATGCAGGGGCCATGCAAGGCCGAAGATAAATAAAATAAAAAAGGCACAGGCGACAACGACTACTGCGAACTTAACCAGCCAAGTGTGATAACTGGTTAAGGCTCTGAACTTGATAAAGCCGATCATAATGGGAGCTAAGTAGCTCACGACAATCACAATAAAATAGTTGAGTTGTTGTAAAACTGTATCAGGCCATAACCACCAAGCTGATATAGCAATAGTGGTGTAAATAATAATATCGGCAAAAGTATCTAATTTGGCGCCTAGTTCTGAGCTTTGATTTAACAGCCTGGCGGTCATGCCATCTAATACATCAGTAGTGAAACTAATCATTAATAAAATCAGAAACCCCACTTCATTTTGCTGCGCGGCAAACCACAATAAAATGGGTGCAAATATAAACCGCGAGCAAGTTAATAGGTTAGGTATCGTCGTTAACTGCTTTAAGGTAAACATGACTAATATTTAAAGGTTGCCAATAGGGGGGAGTGATCGGATAAACGTTTCCAGATCGGTTGTGAAGGTCGGTCACAATAAATAGGCTTAATGCCGCGATAATAAATTCGGTCCATTTGCAACATGGGTAACCAAGCTGGCCAGGTTCGAGCATATTGGTTATGCAAGGTTTTATAGGCTTCTTTGAGCTCTAAATGACGATAAAGTCTCTTTTCAGCTTGGCCAGTCCAATCATTAAAGTCACCGGCGATGATTAGCGGTGCATCTGGCGAGATATGTTGATCAATACGATCTGATAGTTGTTTAAATTGCTGGCGGCGTTCATAGCCAATAAGGCCAAGATGAATGCAGATTATGTGCAGTGCTTGCTCACTATTCGGCAGTTGAACTGTGGCATGCAATAGACTACGACTGGCCCATGAAACAGGAGATACATTGATATTTTCACAATGACTTAACGGGTATTTACTTAAAATGGCATTACCGTGATGACCTAATTTATAGACGGCATTTTTGCCATAGGTTGAATGCGACCACACATCTTTAGCGATAAACTCAATTTGTGAACAATCAGGCCAGTTTTTTTCACGGTTTTTATGCTTTAAGTGTTCACCTTGAGTTTCTTGCAGGAATAATATGTCAGCATCAGACTGAACTAATGCTTCTCGCAACTGGTGCAAGATAAAACGGCGATTGCCAACGCTAAATCCTTTATGAATATTATAGGTCAGGATGCGTAATTTTTTTTCAGGCATAAACTCTGACGCTCCAATGTCGGAAACATTGTTCTAATGTAGCAGACAACGAGCGTTTATTGAGGACTATTTATATAGCTTTCTACAAATGATGTTAACCCGCTTTGTACTAATTCATAGGTCTTATCAATATTGCTAGCAATATCACCATTCAGCACTTGCAAACCACTTAATATGTCACGGGCTTCGCCAAAGCCTTGATCAATGCCACCACTGATAATGTCGGTAAATTGAACTACAGCTTCTTCCAATGAGAGTTCTGGGTTTTGCTGTTGGTAAGAGCCAAAAAATGCGGTACTTAGAGAAACGATCCGTTCTGCTGTGGCTTCAGGACTAACATCTAAGCCCGAGTCATAAGCTTCTTGGATGGCATTATCACCGTGCGTGGCTTGCAGCGCATCATTAATACCCTCTATCGCTGTTTTATAGAGTAACGATAATGATTCATTGCCTGTACTTAAGCTGACATTGGCGTTCGATTGTAAAATGGCGGCATTGAGTTGGTTTTTAGAGTGGGCTAAAGCAGACACCGTTTGCCCAAGGGAGCCGGTTTCTTTTTTATCATCTGATTTTGCAAGTTGTTGAACTTGCTGGCCGAAAGGTTGGATTTCCATGGACGAGCTCCTGACTACTTAGTAGCTTATAACAAGGTAGCGACTCAAAACGGTGGAACTTAAACAAAAAGATTAGTCTTTTGCTTGCCAGGTAGGTTGGGTGACAAACCATAAGTCACGTTTTAAGCCTAATAAGCGATATAAGCCTTGTGCTAAATCTTGTCGGGCGTGATCTATGTCATCACATAGTTGTGAGAAACTCATCACGCCGTGAATATATTGATAAATTAACCGGGACAGTTGTTCTGGCTCCTGATCGTCAGTGAGGTAATTACCAGCTTGTAAGCCTTTAACTAAAGCGAGGTTATATTTAATGGCTGATTCAGACATCATCCGCAGTGCGGTCTGAACTTCTTGGTTATCTGTACCAATTTGAGCGCCGGCATTAAAAAATGGACAGCCATGCACTGCATCGTCTGATTTGTCGCCGAGTTTGGCAGTCAGTAAAAAGTGAATTAGGTTTTCGAGTTGCTCGACAGGTGTGTGGAGCGGAGAGAAAAGGCTATCGAGATCTTGTTTTATCACTTGCCAATAATAATGAGTCGCTTCACAAAATAGGCTCGCTTTAGATTTAAAGTGATGATAAAACGCGCCTTTACTGACACCTGCTTGCTTACAGATTTCATTGACACCAACAGCGTTATAATTGCTTTGCCAAATCAAGTCTAAAGCGACTTCTAATAAACGTTCTCGAGTTTCAAGCTCTGACATTATCTAACTCTTGTGTAACTAAGTAATAAAGTTAATTATAAATACCAATCGGTTTGTCATCAACATGAAAGATTAGAAGGGTATTATTTTTAATCTTGACAATAAGATAGTTGATTATTAAATAATAGGGTATTTGCCTGTTAAACTCGTGGTTAATTGACAAACATACCGATCGGTATGTATTATTTTACGGCTTAAGATTACTCAGCATAATTAAAGTTGTTTCAGTCTAGTCATTAAATTATTTATCACCTGCTACTTGGAGAGCCATAGTAATGAGCGCCTCATCCTCAACAACATCTAAAACATTGTTAAAAACAAGCTTGGTTATTGCTGTTATTACTTTTTTTGCTTTGAACTATTACAGTGGCGAAGCTAATACAGCAGAGACAGAATCGGCAGCAGAAGTTACTGCCGCTCCTCCAGCGCCAGTAGTAGAAGTGGTCGAACTAACAACAGAGACATTACGTTTTTGGTCGCGATTTTCAGGTCGAATCGTGCCAGTGGATAGTGCAGATATCAAACCTTTAACCAGTGGCGAGATTCAAAAAGTAGCATTTGAAGACGGTCAGATGGTTAAAAAAGGTGACCTGTTATTTTTAATTGATCCTCGACCTCAGCAAGCAGTCGTGAAGCGAGTGGAAGCGCAATTAGTCTCAGCAAAATCACGCGCTAAATTGGCAAAAGATGAATTACAACGAACGCAAAAATTAGTTGAAAAAAAGTTGATTTCAGACAGTATTTTCGATGCTGCGAGTAATGAATATGCAGTGGCTTCAGCAGCAATAAGAGAAGTTGAAAGTGCATTAGTTGAGGCAAAACTTAATCTAAATTATTCCTATATTAAAGCGCCCTTTAATGGTCGAATGAGTAATGCCAAATTAACCGTTGGTAATATCATTGAATCTGAAATGAACGCGCCGATCTTAGCGACAATAATTGCTGATCAGCAGTTTTATGCTGAATTTGATGTTGATGAGAAAACCTATATTCAATCACTTCGTGGCACATTAAAAGTTAATGAAATGCCAGTGGAGCTTACGTTGGCAGCTGATGACAGTGTGGTTTATCACGGCCAGGTTCACTCGTTTGATAATCAACTAGATAGTTCTAGTGGCACCATTCGCACCCGTGCTATTTTTGACAATACTGATGGTGTATTAACGCCGGGTATGTATGTTGATATTCGACTGGGAGCAGCGTCTGAAAGTGAAGCGTTACTGATTGACCAGCGTGCTATTGGTACCAATCAAGATAAGAAATTTGCCTATATCATTGATGGCAACACTACCGTTGTTTATCGTGAAATCGAACTAGGAAAGTCCCATAACGGTCAACGTGTAGTCACTCGTGGCTTGCAACAAGGTGAACGAATTGTGGTCAATGGTTTGTCACATATTCGCCCTGGCATGGCAGTGACGATCAAGTCAGAACCAACTAAATAATCAATACTGCTAGCTATTGATGCTAGTAATTTATAAATATCTAGACGAATTAAAAAATGAATATATCTAAATTCTTTGTCGATCGACCTATTTTTGCGGGTGTATTGTCGTTAATGATTCTTATCGCCGGCTTGTTGGCGATGTTTCAATTACCGATTTCTGAATACCCAGAAGTAGCGCCACCATCTGTGGTGGTCAATGCCTCTTTTCCTGGGGCTAATCCAAAAGTGATTGCTGAAACATTAGCAAGACCATTAGAAGAGCAATTAAGTGGTGTTGAAAACATGCTGTATATGTTTTCACAAGCGACTTCAGATGGTCGAATGACGCTGACAGCAACGTTTAAAATTGGTACCGATGTCGATCTCGCTCAACAGATGGTGCAAAACAGAGTTTCTCAAGCCTTGCCTCGCTTACCTGAAGTCACCAGACAAATTGGCGTAACCGTGGTTAAAAGCTCACCTGATCTAACCATGGTGGTGCATTTGGTCTCACCCGATAAAAGTTACGATGAGTTATACCTACGTAACTATGCATTGATGCATGTTAAAGATGAGTTAGCTAAAGTTGAGGGTGTAGGTGCTGTACGGTTATTTGGTTCAGGTGACTATGCGATGCGTATTTGGCTAAACCCTGAAAAAGTAGCCGAACATTTCTTATCGGCATCTGATGTAGTTAACGCTATTCGTGAACAAAATCTGCAAGTTGCTGCCGGTATTATTGGTGGCGCACCGATGAGTACGCCTATAGATGTGCAGTTACCGATTAATGCCAAAGGCCGCTTAGAAACAGCGGAAGAATTTGAGAATATTATTATTCGTGCTGGTGATAACGGCGAAATTACCCGTTTAAAAGATGTGGCCAGAGTCGAGTTAAAAGCGGCAGATTATAGTTTAAATGCCATGTTGGATAGCCAACCAGCCGTGGCGATTCCAATTTTCCAAGCGCCTGGCGCCAATGCGATTAATATTTCAGATAATGTACGCAGCACCATGGCTGAGTTAGAAACTCGCTTTCCGTCGGGTGTGGAATATCAAGTTGTTTACGATCCAACCGTTTTCGTAAAAGACTCGATTAAAGCAGTCATAATCACCTTACTTGAAGCGTTAGCCTTAGTGGTTATTGTTGTTGTGGTGTTCTTACAGTCCTGGCGTGCATCCATTATTCCGTTGTTGGCGGTGCCGGTCTCTATTATCGGTACCTTTTCACTGATGTGGGCATTTGGCTTTTCTATTAATACGCTATCGTTATTCGGTTTGGTATTAGCAATAGGTATCGTGGTCGATGATGCCATTGTGGTGGTGGAAAATGTTGAACGAAATATCGCTGACGGTTTATCACCGTTAGATGCAAGTTATAAAGCAATGCGTGAGGTGAGTGGGCCGATTATCGCTATTTCACTGACCTTGATTGCGGTGTTTGTACCGATTGCTTTTGTGAGTGGTTTGACTGGGCAGTTCTATCAACAGTTTGCGTTAACCATTGCTATTTCAACAGTGATATCAGCCTTCAACTCCTTAACCTTGAGTCCAGCATTGGCTGCCTTGTTGTTACGTAGTCATGATGCGCCAAAAGATTGGTTAACCCGAGCAATGGATACCGTGTTTGGTGGCTTCTTTAGACTGTTTAATCGTGTATTCAAACGATCTTCAACAGCCTATTCATCGGGTGTCGCTGGTTTATTAGGTCATAAAATGTTGTCATTCACTATTTATATGGTGTTAATCGGTGCTACGGTTTATGGCTTTAATACCTTGCCGAAAGGATTTGTACCAGGCCAAGATAAGCAATACTTAATTAGTTTTGCTCAACTACCCGATGGTGCGACTATGGGGCGAACGGAAGAAGTCATTAAAGAAATGGGTCGTATTGCTTTGGCTGAGCCAGGCGTGAAAAACGCAGTGCAGTTTCCTGGTTTGTCAGTGAATGGTTTTACCAACAGTGCCAGTGCTGGGATTGTGTTTGTCTCATTAGAATCGTTTGATAAACGTAATACACCCGAGCTGTCAGCTAATGCGATTGCTGGACGTTTACAACAGAAATTTGCTGGTATTGAAGAAGCATTTATTGCAATATTCCCACCACCTCCAGTACGAGGCTTAGGTACTACCGGTGGTTTTAAGCTGCAAATTGAAGATCGTGCAAACTTGGGTTATGAAGCGCTTGCCGATGTAGTGACTACAGTGCAACAACAAGCATGGCAGCATCCAGCATTAACTAGCGTGTATTCAAATTATAAAATTAATGTGCCGCAGTTATATGCAGATCTTGATCGCACCAAAGCAAAACAACTAGGTCTAGATATCAAAGACATCTTTGATACCATGCAAATTTATTTAGGTTCGCTTTATATTAATGACTTTAATCAATTTGGTCGGACTTATCAGGTTATTGCCCAGGCTGAAGGTGAGTTTCGTAATAACCCTGAAGATGTATTGACCTTAAAGGTTCGCAATAACAAAGGTCAGATGGTACCGTTGGGTAGTGTTATTGAAATGCAAGAAAGCTACGGGCCAGAAAGTGCAGCTCATTACAATGGTTACTTAGCTGCTGATTTAAATGGTAATGCAGCGCCGGGTTATTCAAGTGGTCAGGCCCAAGATGCAATTAGTGAGATATTGGATAAAAACCTGCCGTCTGGGATGGAGTTTGAGTGGACCGATTTAACCTATCAACAGGTATTAAGTGGTAATACGATTATTTATGTTTTCCCTTTGTGTTTATTATTAGTCTTTTTAGTATTGGCCGCTCAATATGAAAGCTTAGTTTTACCTTTGGTGGTCATTTCAATTGTACCTTTATCGGTATTGGCCGCTGTGTTTGGTATTTGGTATACCGATGGTGATAACAATGTCTTCACCCAGGTAAGTCTGTTTGTACTGGCCGGCTTAGCCAGTAAAAATGCTATTTTAATCGTCGAATTTGCTCGTGAATTAGAAATGAAAGGCATGGCAACGGTCAAGGCGGCGATTACTGCCAGCCATATGCGTTTACGACCTATCTTGATGACATCATTTGCTTTCATTATGGGCGTAGTACCAATGGTATTATCAACCGGCGCAGGCTCAGAGATGCGTAATGATATTGGTGTTGCCGTATTCTCCGGTATGTTAGGTGTGACCTTCTTTGGTCTGTTTTTTACGCCAGTATTTTATGTCATATTGCGTAAACTAGAAGGCAGTAAAAAGTATGCATCACAATTAGCAACAGACAGTTTGAAAGACTAATTATTAACGAATTAGTAATATTTAGTACTTGAACTCTTAATTGAAAGCCCCCATCTGTGAAGCTTAAGATAAATAAAGCCGATGGAGGCATTTTTAATGGGTGTTGATGCACATAAGGAAACGTTAGGTTTCCAAACAGAAGTTTCACAATTATTGGATCTGATGATCCACTCGTTATATAGCAACAAAGAAATCTTCATGCGTGAATTGGTTTCAAATGCTGCTGATGCGTCTGATAAATTGCGTTTTGAAGCTCTTTCTGATGATGCACTCTATGAATCTGATGCTGAATTAAAAATCCGTGTTGAATTCGATAAAGATGCCAAAACGATCACTATCACTGATAACGGTATTGGTATGAACCGTCAGGAAGTGATTGATAATATCGGTACCATTGCTAATTCTGGTACTAAAAAATTCTTCGATAATATGACTGGCGATCAATCAAAAGACTCGCAACTTATCGGTCAATTTGGTGTTGGTTTCTACTCTTCTTTTATTGTTGCTGACAAAGTAACGTTAAGAACACGTCGTGCTGGTTTAACTGCCGAGCACGGTGTTGAATGGTCATCTGAAGGTAAGGGTGATTTCACTATTGAAACTATTGATAAGCCAACACGTGGTACTGAAATTATTCTGCACCTACGTGAAGATCAAGAAGAGTTTTTAAACAGCTGGCGTTTACGTAACTGCATTACTAAATACTCAGATCACATTAACCTTCCTATTGTTATGCAAAAAGATGCTGTGCCTAACGAAGAAGGTAAAATTGATGAGTCAGTTGTCTTAGAAGACGAAACAGTTAATAAAGCGACTGCTTTATGGACATTGTCTAAGAACGAAATTAGCGAAGACGACTATAAAGAATTCTACAAGCAAATCGCTCATGATTTCCAAGATCCACTAACGTGGAGCCATAACAAAGTAGAAGGTAAAACTGAATATACCTCACTACTTTATATTCCAGCAAAAGCACCGTTTGATTTATGGGATCGTGATCGCATGCACGGCCTTAAATTATATGTGAAACGTGTGTTCATTATGGAAGATGCTGAGCAATTAATGCCTCGTTACCTCCGTTTTATTCGCGGTGTGATTGATACTAATGATTTACCGTTGAATGTTTCACGTGAGATCTTACAAGGCAGCAAAACCATTGATAGCATCCGTACTGCATCAGTGAAAAAAGTATTAAGCGAATTGTCTAAAATGGCTAAAAATGAGCCTGAAAAATATGCGACATTCTGGACTGAATTCGGTCAAGTGATTAAAGAAGGCCCGGGTGAAGATGCTGCTAATAAAGATGCTTTAGCAAAACTAATTCGTTTTTCATCAACGGAAACGGGTAAAGAAGAGCAAACAGTTTCGCTTGCAGACTACGTTAGTCGTATGCAAGAAAAACAAGACAAGATTTACTACATCACTGCTGAAAGCTTTGCTGCAGCGAAAAATAGCCCGCACTTAGAAGTCTTTCGTAAGAAAGGCATCGAAGTATTATTATTCGCTGATCGTGTTGATGAGTGGTTAACTAACTCATTAACTGAGTTTGATGGCAAGCAACTGCAATCTGTGGCTAAAGGTGATTTGAACCTTGGTGACCTTGATAATGAAGAAGAGAAACAAGCCCAAGAAGAAACAGATAAAAACTTTGAAGATTTAGTATCGCGCGTTAAAGAAAACTTGGGTGACCAAGTGAAGGATGTGCGTATTACACATCGTTTAACTGATTCTCCTGCATGTTTAGTGGTCGATGATACTGATATGAGTGCTAACTTGGAACGTATGCTGAAAGCAGCGGGTCAAGCAGTAGGTGGCACTAAGCCAATCTTTGAATTGAATCCAGAACATCCAATGGTGGTTCGTTTGAAAGATGAAGCTGATGATGCTTTATTTGCTGATTGGTCTTCAATCTTATTTGATCAAGCGACTTTGGCGGAAGGCGGTCAATTAGAAGACCCTGCTAGCTATGTTAAACGTTTAAACAAGTTGCTATTAACCTTAAGTAAATAAGCAATACGTTAATTGTTGTAAAATGCCGGGTAGCTTACTACCCGGCATTTTTTTTGGAAATGATATGAACGATACCACCACGACTGGAAATAATACGACTGATTTTCAATCTGATAATTTACAACGCTTTATCTTTGATAATGCGCCTGTTCGCGGCGAATGGGTTCACCTGCAAGAGACTTGGCAACAAGTATTATCACAGCGAGATTATCCTAAAGCAGTGCAAAAACTATTAGGCGAAATGATGGCCGCCGCTGCCTTATTAGCAGCAACCGTAAAAATGAAAGGTCGTTTAGTTTTACAGATTAAATCAACAGGGCCTGTGTCGTTATTAATGGTTGAATGTACCAGTGAAGATACTTTACGTGCCTTTGCTCAATGGCAAGGTGATATCGATGATGATGCCGCACTAACAGAAGTGACTGGTGAAGGTCATTTAGCCATTACCATCGAAGTGGAAGGTGCTAAGCAACCATATCAAGGTGTTGTTGGCATACAAGCTGATTCAATTGCCGGATTGTTAGAAGCGTATTTCAAGCAATCGGAACAGTTAGATACTCGGATCTGGTTAAGTGCAGATGAAGCCTCAGCGGCTGGTTTATTTTTACAGCAATTGCCATCAGAAGATGAGATGTCTAATCATGATGATGAAGAAAATTGGTCACGTATTAGTCAACTTGCTGCTACGGTAACTGCTATTGAATTATTGGAATTAGGTGCTGGTACTTTATTGCACCGTTTATTCCATGAAGAAGAGTGTCGCTTATTAGCTGATACCGACTTAAGCTTTGCCTGTAAATGCTCGCGTGAAAAAGTGGCAGCCACCATTAATTTATTGGGCAAGCAAGATGCTTTAGACTTGGTTGAAGATCAAGGCAGTATCGAAGTCGCCTGTGAGTTTTGTAATGAACAATACCATTTCGATAAGGTTGATGTGACGCAGCTGTTTGCAAATGAAGTTGTAGCAACTGAGCCAGAGTCTCCGACCTTACACTAAAACTACATTATTAGAGAATGGAACGAATGTTATGGCACATGTAGTTATCATCGGCGCGAGTACCGGCGGCCTGCCTGCGGCATACGAGATGCGTGCGGTATTAGCTGAGCAACATCAAGTCACCGTTGTATCTAATTCGCCATTATTTCACTTTGTACCGAGCAACCCATGGGTTGCCGTAGGTTGGCGAAAACGTGAAGATATTAGCTTTGATATTGCGCCATGTTTAAGGGCTAAAGGCATTAATTTTTCTGCCGAAGGCGTTGAACATATTCGTGCAGAAGAAAATCAGTTATTGCTAGGTGATGGCTCATTATTAGCTTATGACTATCTGATTGTCGCAACTGGTCCAAAGCTTGCCTTTGATGAAATTGAAGGTTTAGGACCTGATGGCCATACCGAGTCTATTTGCACCGTTGATCACGCAGAAGGTGCCTACCTATCTTGGCAAGAATTCATTAAAAACCCTGGTCCAATTGTAGTGGGGGCTGTGCAAGGCGCTTCGTGTTTTGGGCCGGCTTATGAATATGCCTTAATTTTAAATCGTGCCCTGCGCAAAGCAAAAATTCGCGATCGGGTACCGATGACCTTTGTTACCTCCGAACCCTATATTGGTCACCTCGGCTTGGGTGGCATTGCTGATTCTAAAAGCTTATTTGAATCTGAGTTTAGAAAAAATGATATTAAGTGGCTTACCAATGCCAAAGTAAAAACGATTGAAGCTGGCAAGATGATCGTTGAACAAGTGAATGACAAAGCTGAAACGATTAAAACGCATCAATTACCGTTTGATTTTTCGATGATGCTACCGGCGTTTAAAGGTGTGGACTGTGTAGCTAATTTAGGCGATGACGCTGTCAATCCACGTGGGTTTCTTAAGATTGATGACTATCAACGCAACCGAAAATATCCAAATATATTTGGTATTGGAGTATGCATTGCTATTAACCCGATTGAAGCAACCCCTTTGCCGGTCGGTGCACCCAAAACAGGCTATATGATCGAAAGCATGGCTAAAGCTGCTACTGCAAATATCAAAGCTGAAATTGAAGGCAACGAGCCTAAGGCAATTGCAACATGGAATGCTATTTGTTTAGCAGACATGGGCAATACTGGCGCAGCATTTGTTGCTATGCCGCAAATACCTCCCCGAAATACCGTTTGGCTAAGCAAAGGTAAATGGGTTAACTATGCCAAAAAAGCCTACGAAAAATACTTCATTTATAAAATGAAAAAAGGGCTGGTCGAACCGGCTTTTGAAAGTCAGTTATTAAAAGCAGCAGGCATCGAAAAGCTCAAATAGGGTAAGAGTATTTCCCGTATTTAGCTATTTTCTTTAGCTAGTTGGCCTTACTGGAATCAGCGTCAGGCTCATTACTATCCGAGTACATTTTGCCATGAGCTCGCATGAACTTCGTTCGTGCTGTTAACCAGGCTTGACCGTAGTCATGTTCTGCTTCTCGTTGCTCATCATCATCAAGCGGGAACAACTTATCGCTTACGATGATTTCATCATATTCAACAAAAGCATCACGGTCAGTGTTGTAGAGGTACATTCTTCCGGTAGGAGCAGTAGGTAACTCGTTATCGCGAATGATAATGGCATTACCTCTTTGGGTCCTGAGCTCACCATACCAAGGTGTGATAGTCTCAATGCTATTCATCACAATAAATCCTCATAAAACGCATTTGTGCACAAGGCCTAATTATGGCCTAACGATTATTACGGGGGCATTACAGTTGCAGCATTTCTTTTTTATACCGGCCATAACTCCCATTTTTATTAATCACAGATTGGGGGCCATTGACCATATTTCGCAATATACGCCTCAATAGTCTTACTTGTATACCCCTGTTGATATCGTTGCTTAACACTACGATGTACAAAGCTAGGGATTTTGTTGGGCTGGGGGATTACCCGTTGTCTTTTGCCTAACAAACGATATTTTCCTTTGTACTCATTATGCTGTGATGCATGCGGATTGATCGTGACATTGGCTAAATAGTCATCAAATTTGAGCCCTTCAGAGATAGCTTCATTCTGTAACCACAGCATAGGGATGTCAGCCAACACGGTGTTATCAGTATCTGGTTTATAACTTCCCCCGACATCTGAATGTACCCCAGCAAACCAAACTTGTTTTAAATCAACACCGGGTTTTGGCTCCCAAATAGTCGGTTCAAAGTCATCACGTAGTTCATCTAGAGATAGGGCGTGGCGAGCTTTAACTACATTACTACCCAACTTGCGATCATAAAATAAATGTTTATCTTTGATTAAGCCAAATACTGAAAATGGCAGTCCCATTGCACCGACCGTATCCCAAACACCGACAAAGGTGATGTTGACTTCTTGTTGCACGGCATAATCAGCTCGCCAGTTATGTGAATAAGGGGAGTTAGGTTTGTGGCGTTTGTTTTTATATAAGGCGAAGGCCTGTTCGATGCGTTTACCTTCTGCTGGTTTCAATAGACTACAGTTATTCATCAAACCACATAGACTGCGAATAGTGTATGCGCCACGACTAAAGCCAAATAAGTAAATCTCATCGCCGGCTTCGTAGTTATGGACTAAGAAGCGGTAGGCATCCATAACATTTTTCTCTAAGCCTTCACCAAAACTGCCACCGCTAAACTTGTCATGATAGGAACCAATACCCCAGTCATAAAACACGACCTGTTTAATATTTTGTTGGTCATGAGAGGCTATGCCTCGGGCAAATTTTAATACATTGGTTGGATAATCATCTTTATGGATTTGTTCAGGTCGATTCCAAGTGCCGTCAGTACAAATAACGATCCGTTTCATAACTACTCACCTCCATGTGGGATAACAAATTTATTTATAAGAAAAGCAATAGTTAACTTTTGTAAACAAGTTGTCAATTATTAAGTTGCTGAATTATAGTGTTATTTTTAAGTTTCCTATAAAATGTACGCTTTCAGTAATTTATCTTAATTATTAAAGTTACTTAGTTTTAAACTTTAGCTTGGATCAAGCTAAATCAACACTCTATAGTGCCTGCTTAACATGCCAATTTGAGCTCTAAGGCTCACGGACCAACCTCATACTATGTCGCCTAGACGTCTTTACTTTTTAATACTATTAATCGCCTTATTACTGATCAGCGTAATGAGTTTTTTATTCCACCAAGGCGAGCAGTTATTATTAAAACGAACTTCGCTGATTCAAGCGACGGAAGAAATTCAATTAAATGCTACTGCTGCCCATTTATGGTTTGAAGAAATCATGTCGGGTGATACGTCAGAATCCATCGATGAGGTATGGAGATATATCGATTTAGCTGACTGGTATGCCAAGGCCATGTTAGAAGGGGCGAGTAATTCTGAAGGTAACTTCTACCCCTTACAAAATGTTGAATTGAGATCTGAAATCATCGCTGTACGACAGGCATTGAAAAGTTTTAAATCAATAGCACAACAACGCTATATTAATCTTGCTGAATCTATTCCTGGCAGCTCGCTCGACAGTCAGTTAGATACTGTATTTCATGACTTTATTCAGCAAGCTGAACGTGTGCAAATACAAGTTCAGCACCAAATTGATAGAGAGCTTAGGCAATACCGTTATATCAGTATTGCCTTGATTTTTATTTCAGCAATTATGTCTATTTTGTTGAGTAACTTTTTATATAACAGAGAAAAACATCGTGCAAAGTTGCTTGAATCTCTAACCCAGGCATCATCATCAATTGAACAAAAAAATAAAGAACTGCATCAGCTCGCCCATTATGATTCTTTAACTGGATTACCAAACCGTATTTTATTTCAGGATAGGCTCGAACATGCCATCGTTCATGCAACGAGGACAGATTCAAATATTGCCTTGTTATTTATCGATTTAGATAATTTCAAGTATGTAAATGATCAATATGGCCATCAAGTTGGCGATGAACTATTAAAGCTAGTTTCCCATCGAATCACCGACTGCGTGAGAATAGACGATACCGTAGTACGAATCAGTGGTGATGAGTTTGTGGTGATATTACCGGAAATAGAAGGTTTAAATTCAGCAATTACCGTGGCCAATAAAGTAGCTGAAACGATTGTTGATGTTATGCAACAACCTTTTTACCTAGCCGGTCCTACTGTTTATATTTCCAGCAGTATTGGTGTCGCACTTTACCCTGAAGATAGTGGGGATGGTGAAGAGTTAATTAAGCTTGCAGACAGCGCGATGTATCATGCGAAAGAAACAGGCAAAAATAACTTTCAGTTTTACTCTGATGAACTCAACCGCCAATCCTTATTGCGACTAGAAACTGAACGCGATTTAAGGGCGGCGATTGAACAAGATCAATTCACTATTTATTTTCATCCGCAATGGTCTTTAGATTCAAATCAAATAAATGGTTTAGAAGTATTGGTACGGTGGCAGCACCCAATAAGAGGGTTGGTTTCATCAGATCAGTTTATTGGCATTGCTGAATCATGTGGGCTGATTGATAAAATCGATTTCTTGATTATGACCAAAGCGTTAAAACAGCACAAACTTTGGCAGCAAGCGGGCTTAGATTTTGGAGTGATGGCAATCAATGTGTCATCAATTAGTTTCACTAGGGAGGATTTTTTCAATAATGTTAGCCATATCATTAAGCAATGTGAACTCGACGCCAAAACGATTGAGTTAGAAATTACCGAATCCATTCTGATTGAAAATGATAAATACTGCCAACAGCTCTTAGCATCTTTAAAATCATTGGGAGTGCGGGTGGCGATCGATGACTTTGGAACAGGTTATTCTTCGATGGCTTACCTTAAAAACTTTGAGGTAGATACCTTAAAAATTGATCAAAGCTTTATTGCCGATTTCGATAAAAATTCTACATCAGAAATTATTTTGAAAAATATGATTTCGCTTGGCATCGATTTAGGGCTGACGGTTGTTGCTGAAGGGATAGAAACACCTCAACAGCAACATCATCTTAGAGAGCTTGGTTGTCATTCAGCGCAAGGGTTTTTACTAACCAAGCCTAAACCGGCCGCTGAAATAGAACAGTTCATTCTTGCTCATCAGTCAAACAACGTTATTTCGGCGAAGACTTTTGAACCGAATCAATAAAGCTAGGCTGCTTTAGCAAACTCCGCTTCAATGATGGCACACCAGTCGCTAATACGTTGCTCAGATAATTCAGGCTCACAATCATCATCTAAAGCTAAACCGACGAAATATTCTTTATCGGCGGTCAGTGCTTTAGAGCCTTCAAAATCATAGCCTGATGCCGGCCAATGGCCAATAATGCTTGCGCCACGCTCAGCCACTTTGTCATGTAACATGCCCATTGCATCTTGAAACCATTCAGCATACGAGTATTGATCACCTAAACCAACAAACGCGACCGTTTTATCAGAGAAGTCGACGTCATCGATATCATCCCAGACATCTTTCCAATCTTCCTGTATTTCACCGTAATCCCAAGTAGGAAGAGCAAAAATAATGTGAGTGAAATACTCTAAAGCATCAAGGCCAACGTCTTTGACATCAAATAATTCGACTTTATCATCGCCAATTTGTTGTTGTAGTTTTGTAGCAGTATCTGAAGTGTTGCCAGTAGTTGAACCATAAATAACAGCAATCATTATTGATTTATCTCGCAGTAATTAATATTTAATGCAAATGATAATCATTATCAACATTGAGTGCAACTGAAAATTGAACTATCTATAGTTTTTTGTAAGTTTTAAGTTATTTGAGTTTAATTACATTTATCTCGAAATTTGAATTGTCATCACTCAAATAGATTTCATTATCTTGAATATTGCACTGAAGTTGCATTGCCCGTTGCACTAGAGTTTCTATATTTTCAGCTTTAATATGATAAACGCTAAGATTGCTAAAACGCTGTAATTTCTCTTGTTGTTGCTGCCACCATACTTTCGATTTGCCATCATGATAGGTATAAATAATCACCTGATCTGCACGGCCGCATGCTTTACGAATTCGTTTCTCATCGACTTGACCAAGATCGATCCATAACTCGATGTCATTAGTGAGTGAGCGTTGCCATAAATCGGGCTCATCATCACTCGCCATGCCCTTGGTAAAACTTAATGAATCACTGGCATTAATCATAAAGGCAACTAAGCGAATAAGAAAACGAAAATCAGTTTCTGATGGATGTTGTGCCACCGTTAATTCGTGACTTTGATAATAATGTCGATCCATATCAGCAATATTAATAGAGACTTTATTTATCGTAGAACTAATGGCCATAGGAGTAGTTTTATATCGGAATGAAAGTGTGCAGTTTAAAGTGCTGACGGGGGCGAGTCACGTAGATAATTACAAAAATTAGCTTTTGAGATTAAATGACAAAATGTGAACTAGATCACAAATTTAGAAAATAATCCCAAATTGGTACCAAAGTACAATAGCTGTCCATATCAAAAAGGCAGACGATGAAACCTAGTCGGAATGGACTCCATTTCTCTTGTTCAAGAGGGGTATTCAGCATGGCTACACAAATCGGCACTGTTTCAATTCTTATCGGAACAGCCACTGCAACATCTGCAGATGGCACAGTTCGAACTCTTCATATCGGCGACATAATCTACGCAGATGATCTTATTTCTACGGGGCCCAGTGCCGCCTTAGAAATTACGTTCGCTGACGGTAGTCTTATGGATCTTGGGCGAAGCTCCCAGCTTGTACTCGATGATGCTGTTTATGACCCGAATGTAGTAGCCGAAGCTGATGTCGGAACAGATGCCGATGCGATTCAACAAGCAATTTTAGCTGGCGTAGATCCTACACAGGTCACTGAAGCAACAGCTGCTGGTGCAGGTGCTGAAACGGGTGGTAATGAAGGGTCTGACATAGTACAAGTTGATTACCTTGCTCCTTCAATCATTCCTGACTCGGGGTTTGATACCACAGGCATTTCCATTGACTTTGATGAGGTGGAGGATGAATTACCTCCATTAGATGATATTCCGACCTTGTCCATCAATGATGTCACTGTTTTTGAACCAACATCGAGTGGTGAAGATAGTGGCGAAGACGGCGGTGGACAACAACAATCTGGCACTGGTGGCGGTGCGATTTTTGTTACCGGCCATGACTCTGATGAACATTCAAATATTGATTATATAAATTCAGGACTAGATTATTTACTCTTTGGTCAGGCATCAACTATTGGTGAACGAACTGGCAAAACAGTTGCAGTTCTTGGCGATGGGAGTAGTACTGGTTTTGTTTCAGGCCTAGAATCTGATGGCTGGACAGTTACATATTATGTTGATGGTCACCCTGACATAACCGATGCCTTTAATGCTGATATTGTGTTGGTAGAAAGCGGTAATGATTCGTCATTAAATACTCAATTAATAGCGTTAACCGATAATTTTGCAGATTATATTAATAACGGTGGCGCTCTCTATATTCATACCGATGAAGGTGGAGGACAGTCATGGTATAACTTTGTACCATCATTTGGCGACACCATAAATGCGAGTGTAGGCGGAACAGGTGTTTATGCGGTAACTGCAGCAGGTTCAACTATAGGTTTAACAGAGCCTATTGTTGATGATGACCCGACACATAGTTATTACACTGGGGTAGATACTAGTTTATTTACCATATTTGAAGTCGCCGATAGCGAATCTGTATTTGGCGAAGACAATGGTGCAGCTGTTGCTTTTGGCGCTAGAAATATTGGTATCGATGATGGCGGTTTTATCCCAACTGGTGGTAGTGTCTTTGCTGAGTTCACTGTTAGTTTAAGTTCCGTTTCAACGGTCGATGTTTTAGTGGACTTTGTTACTGCCAATGGAACAGCAATATCAGGTGGTTCGGGTGTAGCTGAAAATGATTACGGCTCTACCTCCGGTACAGTAACTATTCCTGCTGGTTCTTTAACTGCAACGATCCAAGTAGAAATATTTGGTGATGATGTAACTGAAATAACAGAGCAATACTTTGTAACCTTAGGCAATCCTGTCAATGCCACCATTGCTGATGGAACAGGTGTTGGCACAATTCTAGACAATGATCTGGTTGAATTTTCGATCGAAGCATTATCTGGTTCTGAAGGTGGCCAACAATCATACGTAGACGAAGGTGATCAAGCTAGCTATACCATTAGTTATGATGGTGTATTAGCTGACGGAGTACAAGCAGCTGTCACCTTTGATACAGCAAGCGGTACGGTGGTTAATTTTGATGCGGTTGAAGGTGTCGACTTTGATGAAAGCACTAACACCATTGTATTTACCGGCGGCTCAGGTATTACTAGTGTCGTAGTGTTTGTACAAACTACTGATGATCTCATTGTTGAAAATGATGAGGATTATTCAATTAATTTAATTTCTTCCAGTGCTAATTCGACCATTAACCCATTAGCTGATCATGTAGATACTACGATCCTAGATGATGATCAAGCGATCACCATCAGCATTGCCGATACCCAAACTACGATTACCGAAGAAGGCGGCGAAACCAATGTCTTCACCATCAGCTTAAGTGAAGCGATGAATGTCGGTAATACCGTGACGGTTGATGTCGACTTTGCCACTGGCAGTGATACCGAAGATGCTGACTTTATTGTTGCAGCTGAAGCGGCCTTATTAGCGGCCGCCAATGCGACCACCGGGGTGAGTTATGCCGCGGGCAC
>MAAB01001222.1_pt1 | contig 58362 bp, 49 predicted proteins | sample 1115991 | NCBI WGS metagenome assembly MAAB01 (sample SAMN04961124, study PRJNA320927) | seawater metagenome | isolation source: sample BD02T18 sea water enriched with oil for 18 days | place: USA:Gulf of Mexico | collected 2013-07-27 | reverse complement strand
CCATTACACATGATCAAAGAAAACATGGAAGAGCAACTTAAGCATTGTGGAGAAGCGCCTTTTTACACATTAGGGCCATTAACTACTGATATCGCCCCGGGTTACGATCATATAACTTCGGGCATCGGTGCCGCTAATATTGGTTGGTACGGTTGTGCCATGCTTTGTTATGTAACGCCAAAAGAGCATTTAGGTTTACCGAACAAAGAAGACGTAAAAGAAGGTTTGATGACTTATAAAATTGCCGCGCATGCTGGCGATTTAGCCAAAGGTCATCCGGGTGCACAAATTCGCGATAATGCGATGAGTAAAGCGCGTTTTGAATTTCGCTGGTACGATCAATTCAATATCGGTTTAGACCCAGAAACAGCCAAAGCCTACCATGATGAAACCTTACCGCAAGAGTCAGGTAAAGTTGCCCATTTTTGTTCAATGTGTGGTCCAAAGTTCTGTTCGATGAAAATTTCTCAGGAAGTAAGAGATTATGCGGCTGATCTAGAAGCAGGCAGAAAAATTGAGATACAGTTACTTGATGAAACCATCGTTTTAGACGCTACGCCAACAGATATAGAACAAGGCATGGCAGAAAAATCGGCTGAGTTTAAAGCAACAGGTAGTGAAATTTATCACCAAGCGAAGTAATTAACGCGTGACTGCCTTTGGAGAACAAACTTTACCGACTAAAACCTGTGCCAATATTGTTGTTATTGGTGCTGGTTTAGTCGGTCGATTAATTGCGTTGTCTTTGGTCAATCAAGGCCATCAAGTGACCTTGATTGATAAAGATAATAAGCAAGGCCATCAAAGTGCCGCTTATGCGGCGGCAGGTTTATTAACGCCGTTAGGCGAAGCAATGCACGCAGAGTCTAATATTGTTGAAATGGGGTTTGAATCTTTAAGGTTGTGGCCGAAGCTTTTGGCCCAACTAGACGGTTACACTTATTTTCAACAAGCGGGCGCGTTAATGGTAAGCCATGAGCAAGACCACGGTGATTATCAGCGCTTTGTTCGTTATCTGAAAAACCATTATCCACAGCACCCGTTGCAACAGCTTAACCGCCAGCAAATACTTGCCCTTGAACCTGAGTTAGGGCGTAGTTTTAATCAAGGGGTATTTTTACCTGAAGAAGGGCAAATTGGTAACCGTAAATTGCTTATTGCACTGCAACAGCAGTTAGAAAAAAGTAAGCTAAAGTGGTTAGACAATTCTCTGGTGGTAAAGATTGACCAGCAATTATCTCATTGTCTAGTTACCTATCAGGAGAACAGCAAAACTAACGTTAAAGAGCAGATGTTGGAATGTGACTTAGCGATTGATTGCCGCGGTGCAGGCGCACGCAGTAATGAAAGCAAAGCCGAGTGCGCACCATTAAAAGATTTGCGCGGTGTACGTGGTGAGTTGTTTCAGTTATTTGCCCCTGATGTTCACTTAACACGACCTATTCGTTTAATGCATCCACGTTATCAATTATATATTGCCCCTAAAACCAAGGGCTTTTATGTAGTGGGCGCCACTGAAATTGAAAGTGAAGATTGCGGGCCGATGACGGTACGTTCTTCAATGGAATTACTCAGCGCGGCGTATAGCGTGCACTCTGGTTTTGCGGAAGCACATATTCGTCAACATATTACCCAGCTAAGACCCGCTTTTAGTGACAATCAACCTAAAATATCGGTGCAACAACGGCTTATTCAAGTGAATGGCTTATTTCGACATGGCTACCTCATTGCTCCTGTTGTTTTGAAGCAGCTCGAGTGCGCGATTGAAAACTTGTTGACTGGTCAAAGCCAAACAAACTCACCTTACGGCGAGCTATTATCAATAACTGACAATATAGAATAATTATGAATGTATTTATAAATGGCCAGCAAATATCGCTAGGCACAGAGCCAACGGTTTTATTAGCATTACAGCATTTTTTATCAACAGAGCAGCAAAAGCAAAGTTTTGCTGTGGCGCTTAATGGCAACTTTGTTGGTAAAACTGATTATCAGCAAACTTCTCTTAATCAAGGTGACAGTATTGATGTGCTTTTTCCAATTCAAGGTGGTTAACTTATGACTATGTTTAAGTCTCTGAACACAACGCTCAATATTTATGGCCAACATGTGGATAGTCGACTGTTAATTGGCAGTGCACTTTATCCTTCACCTGAGATTATGAAACAGGCGATTTTAGCCAGTGGCTCTAAAGTTGTCACTCTATCGTTAAAGCGGCAGAATCCTGCTGAGCAGGCAGGTGCTAAAATTTGGCAATATATTCAAGAAATCGTTGAAGAAAACAATGGTTTTTTACTACCGAACACTGCCGGCTGTAAAACCGCTAAAGAAGCGGTAACGTTAGCGAAAATGAGCAGAGAAATTTTTAAAACCGACTGGATTAAATTAGAAGTTATTGGTGATGACTATAATCTCCAGCCAGACCCTATCGAGCTGTTAAATGCTACTGAACAGTTATTAAAAGATGGCTTTAAAGTATTGCCTTATTGCACCGATGATCTAGTGATATGTCAGCGTTTATATAATCTAGGCTGTCAGGTGATCATGCCGTGGGCATCGCCGATAGGCACAGGCAAAGGTTTGATGAATCCTTATAATTTAGAAACCATTCGTTTGCGATTACCAGAAGCAACCCTTATTTTAGATGCGGGCATTGGTAAACCTTCAGATGCTTGTTTAGCGATGGAAATGGGTTACGACGCTGTGTTATTAAATTCCGCGGTCGCCTTGGCTGATAACCCTGTGATGATGGCCAAAGCCTTTGCACAAGCCATTGTCGCAGGTGAACAAGGCTATATAGCTGGCGTGATGCAGCAAAGACAAACGGCTCATCCTTCAACACCAACGTTAGATACACCATTTTGGCATCAACAAGGATAAGTTAAACGGCTTATGGCTGTAATGCACAATTATTGCGTCAAAGGTACTCATTGGCTAACGCCAACTCCGTGCAATTTCCTTATAATTGAGCATTACAACTGCAAGCAGTGCAACTCATATTTGTGTTGTTAACTTAGTAGAGTAATAGAGATAGTGGCATTAATGACTGATAATTTTAAGAAAAAACCAATCGTGTGGACTATTTCAGGCAGTGATTGTTCTGGTGGTGCGGGTATTGCTGCTGATATAAAAACGGGGCACGCCTTAGGTGTTGAAGTCTGTCATTTAATCACCGCGAATACCGTACAAAACTCTGAAAAACTGCTTGCTGTTAATCCTGTAGATACTCAAATATTACAGCAACAAATCAGTGTGCTCATTGAAGATAAACCACCGAACGTGATTAAAATTGGTTTGTTAGCAAATATTGAACAAGTAAATTGGCTTGCCTCGTCATTAGCTGATGTTAAACGTAAATATCCATCCTTAATCGTTGTTTTTGATCCCGTTGGTCAAGCGAGTGTTGGTGGTGCTTTTTCACAATTACAGCGTGAAGATTTATCTGAGTTACATGCGATTGTTGATGTGATCACACCAAATCTAAGCGAAGCGCAGCAATTATCAAAGCTCACGTCGAGTAAACCAGCAGAGTTGGCGATACAAATTGCAAAATTGGGTGTGAATAGCGTAATAATAAAAGGTGGCCATAGTGACTTCCTTGATAGTATGGGTCAGAAAATTAGTGATGACTATTGCTTACACCACTTCGAAAAATCAACAATAAGTTATCAGTTAACGTCTCCGAGAATAAATACCCAATATAGCCACGGCGGTGGTTGTTCATTTGCTAGTGCCTTAGCTGCTTTTTTAGGGTTAGGTTATTTATTGCGTGACGCTTTCACGTTAACGAAAGCATTTATCAATCAAGGTTTGGTTGAATCAGCATTGAATAACACTACTGAGTCAAACTATTATGGCGCATTTGAACAAACACGCTGGCCCGATAGCGCTGACGTATTTCCAACAATATCGGCCGATTTATCTCAAAAATATCATAGCTTACCTGCATTTCCATCGTTAGCATTGCAAGGGGATAAACTCGGGCTTTACCCTGTGGTTGATTCATTATATTGGTTGAAACGTTTGTTTCCGCTTGGTTTAGAAGTCATTCAATTACGGCTAAAAAATAAAAGTGAAGAAGAAGTTGAGCTACTTATTGCCGAAGCGGTTGCCATGAGTAAGCCATATAAAACGCGTTTGTTTATTAATGACTATTGGCAATTAGCGATAAAGCATGGCGCTTACGGCGTACATATCGGGCAGGAAGATTTGCAAGACGCCGATTTAACGGCAATTGAGCAAGCAGGTTTACGTTTAGGTATTAGTACACATGGTTGTTATGAGTTTCTATTAGCACAACAATTGAAGCCGTCCTATTTAGCTATCGGGGCCATATTCCCAACAAAAACTAAAAATATGACAGGACAAATTCAAGGGATCGAAAACTTAAAGCAGATACTGCATTTAGCTACAGATATTCCTGTGGTAGCTATTGGCGGTATTAACATACAAAGGGCGGAACCCGTGTGGAAAACAGGGGTTGATAGTGTTGCTGTTGTTACCGCGATCACTGAAAGTGAAAATGCTGAAATTGCGGTTAAACAGTTTCAGCATATCATTCAATCAAGCTTTCAAAGATAAAGTACATGTCAATATAGCCATAGGAATGTGGCTATATGTTTTTACAGCTTTTGAAGCTATTGAGACAATTTAATTTTAGGTTGCCACGTTAGCCAGTCTTCATTAACTGCTGGTGCTAAATTAAATAACTGGCCTTTTTCTGCGGGTTTAAACGTTTCACTTTCATCAATTTCAGGCGTAGCAAAAGCAATACCTCCAGCAAGCAAACTCTCAATAGATTCAGAGTCTATACTAACCCCAGAAAATACACCGGCATCAATACGAATACCGCTAGTATTCCAAAATTTACTCTGTTGGCTAACTAAAGGGGCGTATCGTTCAAAAATATTGATATAAACGTTAACCTTGTCTGCTGTTGCCGATAAGTCGACACCAATCACACGTCCTACTTTTACTTGGCGATACATCACTGGGTTTTCTACGCGCACTGAACCTAAACTTTCTGCACTTAAAGCAAGGTTTAGTCCTGAAGGTAGATGGGTTAATACTGGGGTAATATCCTTTGCTTTAAAACGTTGCTTGGGCTTACCTTTACCAGGCATTATACCAATAAAACCACCATCAAGAATTGCGCTGACATTTGTTGAGCCGACTAGGGCAAGCTCAGGTTTAGCAAACCAAAATTTAGAGCCTTCCATAGCGAACTTTTTACCATTATCATCTAAGAAAGCATACACGGTTGCGCCAAAGCCCTGCTCGTCAAAACGAATCCGAGAAACTACGCCCACTTGTTGGTCATGATATTTTATCTTTAAATTGCTCTTAAGGCCTGAGATTTCATTAAAATGAATCTCAATGGCAATTCCTGCTAATTCAGCATGGTTAATATTATCAAATAGAGTGAATTTATCGCCTTCGTTTACTTGGTTTTGTTCTGTGGCTGTATCAGGATTAATAAAGCTAATTCCGCCTTTTAACACAGCATCGGCTGATTCTGTTTTGAGTATAAAATTGCCTAAACCACCACTTAAGGTCACGCCGCTCGCGTTATAAAAACGGGTGAAATTAGAAATTAAATGACGATAGTCTTCATCAATGGTGATATTAATGACAACGTTATTACCCGTTTTTTCGAGAGAAACATTATCGACTTGTCCCACGGCTACGCCTCTAAAGCTAATGGGGCTGCCTGGGTTAACGACATTTCCTTGTTGGGCTGTTAGTGATAATTGTAATCCTGTTGATGACAAGTGCTTCGCAGGCGGTAAATCAGTAACAATAAAGTCACTCGCTTTCTTGCCTTCACCAACATTAACACTAATATAAGAACCGCCAAATAAAGCATCAGTATCTGTGATTCCCGATAAAGACAAATTAGCATTTACCAACCAAAACTGACTGTTTTCTCGAAGAATAAACTCAAAATTTGGTAATACACCGACTTGCAGAATAGTTTTATCTTGTTGACGAACGATATTATGAACTGAGCCGATTTCTTCGCCCCGTAACATGATGCGAGTTTTGGTACTTATACCTTGAGCATTCTTAATATGGAGGTTGAAAGTCGAGCGCTGTTTGGCGACTTCTTTATCGGTAAATAATTGAAAGTTATCGCCATTTTTAGGCGTTGTAGTTTGATTCTCATTTCCTAAATCAAATGCTATTCCGCCAGCCAAAATAGACTGAAGCGACTGTGCCTGAATATTAAAGTTCTGTAAACCGCCGGTAACACGTAAGCCGCCAGCATTCCAAAAATGACTGTCGGTTGAAACAAAGTGCTTAAATTTAGGTTGAATGAATACGTGTACTAAAAACTCGCTAGGGCCAATATTTTCAATCGCCTGAATATCACCGACTTTCTGCTGTTTATAATAAACACCCGTACTCGTGGTTAATGAACCCACGTCCTTCGCCTTTAGTACTAAATGCAAGCCGGGTTCATCATATTGATAAGCCGGTTTTTGGTTATAAACATTAAATTCATTTAAGGGGTCTCCATCGACAGAAGGACGAATACCAATATGGGCACCTAACATCAAGGTGTGCAAATTTGTAATCCCGCCTAAATCTAATTTTGGAGCCACAACAAAAAGCTGTGAATCACTTGTCAGGTAAGGGATTATACGTGGATTAATGATGGCACTGGCGACTATGATTCTTTCTAGAGGATCGATACGCACGAATTCGGTAATTTTACCTAATGTTAGGCCTTGATACATTATTGCAGCACCACGGTCTATGCCAGAATTCCAGTTTAACGTTAACTGAATTTCATGGCCCATATTTGCTGTTTCATAGTCAGAATATAAGGTAAAGTTTTGTCCGTTTTCTGCAGGTTCCATTACTACTTCAAAGTCAGAGTTGCCAAAAGCAATCCCACCAGCAATAACGGAAGCTAACGAGTCGGTATGTACTTTAACCCCACTGGTTAATGAGCCTGATACCGTAATACCACTGGTATTCCAAAAACGTGAATTTTTTTTCACTAAATTAGCGTATTGGGGTTCAATAAAAAGGTTAATATTTATCAGATCTGAGTTTGCCTCATAGTTAAATCCCGAAACATAACCGACCGTGATTTGTTTGAATAAAACAGGTGATTTTCTCCCTAAAGATCCTAATGTTTTGGTTTTTAAACTAAGGTGCAACCCAGGAGTGGTTTGGTCTAATACGGGCTCTTCGTTTAAAGCAATAAAATGACTTTGTGGCTCACCTTCTTCTTCAAAGTCAGGCATTACATTAATATAACTTCCCGACAGCAGGGTATCTAAGCCCGTTACGCCCTGAAAAGAAACATCTGCGGTAATATACCAAAAACGTGTTTTGTCGGTGAGCATCTTTTTTGAGCTGGAGATCATTTCAATTTCCACAACAACACTCTGTAAATCTTCCGACATCTCAACATCGCTAACGATACCTGCGGTCAAACCTTTATAACGAACTTGAGTTTTCCCAACAACAATACCACTGGCACTTTCGAACTGAACGGTGATAAATGTTCCCCTATCGGAAACTGCTTTTACAATTAACCAAGCGCCAAATATCAAAGCAATAATAGGTACGAGCCAAACCGCAGAAATACCTTCTCGGTCTTTAATTATCGCTTTAGAGTCAGCAAGAATAGTTTTATTTGTCATAAGGTTTATCGTCCGTATTTTTGGATTCTTCGTAAGGGGTTACCGCATTGTGGTGATGTTTTTGGTGGTTGTCCCATAATAGTCTAGGGTCAAAGTTTTCTGCTGCAAAAATGGTAAATATGACCATTAACGCAAAATATGTAATGCCTGAGGCGACTTCAATACTGGTCAAAAATCCCAAGTTCACTACTGCGGCCATCACAGTAACAACGAAAACATCGAGCATTGACCAAGGTCCTAAAAATTCAACAAGATGGTATAGTTTTCCTTGCTGTTTCAACGTTAATTTTGTCGATCTATTTGCGCAATACATCAAGGTAAACAAACCAATTATTTTGCCTAAGGGCACCACAAAACTCGCGATAAATATAATAATCGCCACAGGTAACATGCCGAGTTGAATGAAAATGGCAATGCCTTCTAATATGGTCGACGCATCTGGCTTACCCAGCGTATAAAACACCATCATAGGATAAACATTTGCAGGAATAAACATCACTAATGCTGCAATAGTCCATGCCAGAGTATATTCAATGCTTTTGGGTTTACGCGCATAAAACACGGTGCGGCAACGAGTGCATGTCTGTTTTTCGGCGTGCATAACATTGAGTTTATGGCATTGAGGACAATTACCTAAGCCTGCAGATAGCGCTTTATTACTCAAGAGTTTCCTCCAATTTATGCCAAACACTGTGTTGGTCCATGGTGACAGAAACTAACGTTGAGCAAAGTAAAAGTAACACTAGGCTTAACAAACCACCACCGATACTCATGTCTGCAAGAGAAGATAGCTTATACATGGAGACAATAATCCCCATAAAGAACACATGTATCATCGTCCAAGTATCTAAAATATGATAAGAGCGGAAAAAAACCAGCAAAGAAGGATTAGTTCTATTGAATTTTATACATAAAGAAATATATAAAGCCGTGAATAATCGCACTGTTGGAATGGCGATAGTAAACATAAAAACAGCAAACGCGATGATGTAATTACGAGAGTCTATTAATAAAGTGATGCAATCAACTAAAGAGGCGTCGTTATAAAGACCCGCTGCGGCAACACCAATAATAGGTAAAAGAATGGCAGGGAGTAATAGTAATAATCCGGCAGTAGCTACTGCGATAGTACGGTTTATAGCATCTTTTTTCTTTGAAAATAAAGCTCCACCACAACAACCACAGTAGGCTTTTTGGCCTTCAGATAATAAAGGTATTGGCAATAAAGAGTCGCAGTGGTGACAAGCCAACATATTGTTAATTGATGAATGACTCATAACATTAAAACCTATTTGTACAAAGGAGTTAGCTTACTTTTGAAATCAAAGGATTACAGTAAGACGTAATAACTTTTAGTGTACTCGATAAGCAAATTTTATCCAGCAATTAAAACTAAAAAAGCAGCTTGAGAAAAGCTGCTTTTGTATAATCATGAAAACCCAAACCTGGTGAATAGGGCTACAATGTTAAGTCTTATTTCATTGTCGACATATATTGCACTAAAGCGGCAATCTCAGCGTCTTCAAGGTTAAACGCAACACTTTGCATCATGGCGTTGTTATCGTTGTTACGGTCTTTGCTGCGGAACTTTTCAAGTTGTGACTTTAAGTAAATAGCACTTTGTCCGGCAAGGGCTGGAAAACCGGCCTGAGACATACCATTTCCATCAACACCATGACAAGCAATACAAGCTGTTATTCCGCGTTCAGCATCGCCACCGAAATATAATTTTTTTCCTACTTCGTTTGTTTCGCCGCTAACCGCTTTCTGTTTTTGTGAACTAAAATATGCACCTAAATCTCGCATGTCTTGCTCATTCAGAGCCATAGTCATGCCGCCCATTACTGGATCTACTCGGCCGCTTTTGCCGCCTGAAGTAGCGCCAGTTTTAAAGTCGTTTAATTGTTTAGCGATATAACTCGCACTTTGTCCAGCTAAGCTTGGGTACATAGGCACTAAACTATTACCGTCAACACCATGACAAGCCGCACACATTGCAGATTTAGTTTTACCTGCATCAATACTTCCTTCAGAAGCGATAGCAGTATTTAGTGCACTTGTTGCGAATAAAAGAACGAATAATATTTTTTTCATGACAAAATTCTCAGCTGATCGCTAAAAAAATAGCGAGTATGTTAATGTTTTGAAGTGATGGCAGTGTACACGAATTTAGTGATTGTTAAATGCTCTAAACAAAAAAGCAGCTAATTTAGCTGCTTTTCGATAACTTTCAGTACAATAACGTTTACTTCATTGAAGACATAAATTGCGCTAACGCATCGATATCTTTTTTCTTTAAGCGTTTGGCAACATTGCGCATCATGCTATTACGATCGTTATCACGTGCGGTTGCTTTGAAGTTAGTTAACTGAGCGGTTAAATATTCAACACTCTGGTTCGCTACAGCAGGGAAGCCTGCTTTAGCCATACCTTTACCCGTTGTACCATGACAAGCAATACAAGCTGTTATTTTACGGGAAGCGTCACCACCAAAATACAATGATTTACCTAATACTGAAGCTGAACCGTTTCCTGCTGTTGGTTTTTGACTGGCGAAATAAGCACCTAGCTCGTTCATATCTTGCTCAGATAATGCTGCAACCATACCGGCCATAATAGGATCTTTACGGGCACCAGATTTAAATTCCTGCAACTGTTTCGCAATGTATTCTGCATTTTGTCCTGCAAGTTTCGGGTACATGGTCACTAAACTGTTGCCACCTACACCATGGCATGAAGCACAAACGGCTGCTTTAGCTTCACCGGCAATTGCTGCTTCGGTAATTACAGCTACCGGAGCCACTCGTTTAACTTTTACATTTGCAACGGCTTGAGTATCAGCCAAATATGCGCCCATGTCCGCAATGTCTTCATCGGTCATCGCACCAGCGAATTGATTCATTGCAAAGTTGGTACGTGTCGTCGCTTTAAAATCATGTAATTGTTTTTCAATATATTGTGCGTGTTGCTTAGCTAAGTTTGGGTAAATTAAAACTTCACTATTACCTTCTTTACCATGACAACCAATACATGCACCAATGTTGCGAGATGGGTCACCTAGTTCATATAAACTTTTACCGGCACTTGCATTGGCAATATGTGCAACAGGTGCTTGTACTGCAGCTGCTTGGCTGCCACTTCCAGAACCACTGTCTGCGATTGCTACTGCACCACTACGGTCTAAGCTGGCAAAGTATGCGCCAACATCAATCATATCTTGATCTGATAAACCGACTGCCATTGGTGCCATTACAGGATCAGTACGAGTTCCAGCTTTAAACGCTTTTAATTGTTTAACAATGTAATCAGCATGCTGGCCAGCAAGGTTAGGAAATGCTTCACTTGCTCCAATACCATTTGCACCATGACAAGCTGCACACATGGCAGCTTTAGTTTTACCGGCTTCAACATTACCTGTTGCAGCGAATGCTGAATTAATGCTCGTTACTGCGAGGATTAATGAAAAAATAATTTTATTCATTGAAAGGCTCTCTGCTTTCCCTTTGATAAAGTATTAATTAGAAATCAAAAGGGTGGATATAAAAAACTGGCAACATTTTACACGAATAACAGCTATGTGTAACAAGCATAGTAAAAATTAAGTTGAAAAAACGATACTTTTTACTTTTTCATGATAAAAAACAGATATAATGCATTTTTTTATCGTTATTGGACTTCATTTTGTCATCATCTGTTATTCATTTAAGTAAAGCCACTTTCACATTAAGTGCGCCCGATATTCGTCGCTTGCCTGAAGATAGCGGAATAGAAGTTGCGTTTGCAGGCCGCTCAAATGCCGGAAAATCGAGTGCATTAAACACCCTAACTAACCAACGTGGTTTGGCAAGAGTAAGTAAAACGCCAGGTCGTACTCAATTAATTAATATTTTTGAAGTCGCTGAAAACAGACGACTAGTTGATCTACCTGGTTATGGTTTTGCACAAGTGCCATTAGAAATGAAAAAGAAGTGGCAAAAAGCGCTAGGAGAATATCTAGAAAAGCGTGAGTGCTTAAAAGGTCTAGTGATTTTAATGGATATTCGTCACCCACTGAAAGATCTTGATATGGAGCTTATTCAATGGGCGGCAGACAGTGACTTACCTGTTTTAGCGTTATTAACGAAAGCTGACAAGCTTTCACAAGGCAAACGTAGTGCCGAAGTATTAAAAGTGAAAAAAGCCTTATCAAGCTTAAATGCTGATATTAAAGTACAAGCGTTTTCATCATTAAAGTATACCGGTTTAGAACAAGCGAACGAAGTTATTTGCCAGTGGTTAGCCGCAGAATCACTTGATACTGATAACAGTGACGAGAGCGAATATGAAGGCGATTACGCTGAGTAAACGCGTTAAGCACCGAGTTATTTCTCAACAACTAGCTTGGTGTTAGCTTTCAACCATTCTTTAGCTTCTTCTACTGATTGAAGGACTTGGTAACTAGCATAAGGGTCACCATATTTTTCTATCATAAATTTGGGGATTAACGGCGGGTTAATAAATAAGGTTTGAATACAATTGCTGTGTTCTGACCAGAGCTGTAATTCTTTAAGGGGTTCTGTTGCTTCTTTACCGGCCCCTTCCCATTGTGATAAATCTACAATTCTTGCCCATGGTTGCTCTTTTAACGTTTGTACTGAACATTTTACTTGTTCTACGTAAGTTAACGATTGTTCAATATTCCACGCACCAAAAAAATATGAAAACAATAAATTATTTTCTTGTTTAATAATAAAATGTCCGTGTTTTCTCATCATATACAATAGTAGTTTTTGTTAAGCAATAACCGAATTTATCAAATAATGGTATCAAGCTAAATGTTTTTTTATTCCCTTGCCCAATATTTTGTCAAGATTTGATCTGTGGCAATAAATGAACTGCATTATCTCTCTGTATGAAGTTACACATAAGACTACGTATTGCTCGTGTGAATATACTGGAAAAAGAGGTCTTCTGATTTATATGGATAAGTGTTGTTGAAAAAGTTAAAGGCAGTTATACAAGGTTATAATTGTAAGCTGCCTTTACACCAAATTATTCTGCTGAATGCTGAGTCGGTTCGTGTTTATTATAAACTTGATCCATAATCGGCTCAAAAGAGTCGGGATGAATATTGCCGATAACATTAACGAATATTGCTTCGTCATCTGAAAGAGACAGCACCACTAACCCATCAATAACCTCTCCGTTAGACTTGATAAACATTAGCGAATAATCAGTGCTTTCTTCATCGTTTACTCGTACAACATTTTGCCAACCGTCGGCTCGCAAGTTTGCTTGAGTGTCAGCGAAATTTTCTTGAAATACATCACTGTTATCTTCAACTTTATAAACACTGATGCGTACGCCATCAACATCGTCTAATAAGGCGTCAATTTCTGGGTCTTCATCTTCATCGATAATCCAGCGCGCAGTGCCTATGGCTAGTGGACCTAAAGATAAGTTTACCTCGTTATCGGCTTGCCACCAATAAGGTGAGTCAATGTCAGCATAACCAGCATGACTATGCAATCCGCTAGCGGTAATACCGCATCCCGTGAAGAAAAAGCTAGCCGTAATTGCAAATAGTAAAAAGGCTTTTTTCAAAAAAAGGTTATCTATTTTCATAAGTTACTCGTTATTTAAGGTCAACATCAATGTTTAGTGATTCAGTTACTTTATTAATTTGTGCTGGGTCGATTTCGCCAACAATATTAATAAATACCGCTTCTCGTTCATCTCGTGCTTCACTGTTATTAATGACCATAACAACTAAACCATCCATAATGTCATTGGTGATTTTAGTGAAAACACGTACTTTTTCATCATCTTGGTTGACTGATACTATTGGCAACCAGTTTTTTATTTTTATGTCTTCGCTGACTTTTGCAATTAAGTCTAATGCAGGCTTATCGTTACCAGCCATATTATAAATTTGTACTCGTACCGCTTTTAATTTACTGATCAATTCAGCTGCTTCAGGGTCAGACATATTCATTTTGCTAATAAAACCGAGCATGGTTTTATTTAAATTAACCATGACTTTTGGTTCTCCATATACTTCCTCAAGATTTGCAAAATCAACGTAACCACGTTCTTGAGTAATGTCATTAGCTGATGCATTGCCGGTAAGAAATAATGACGAGCTTAGAAAAATAACCGCGGATAAAAATTTTTTCATGATGTTTCCTTAAAATGATTAAGTGGTGCAAACAAACTTTGATTCAGTGGTTGTTGTATATTTTCATCAAAAGCTTGCTTAATTTGACGTGTAGATTTATTTTTTGCGAATGAAATATATTGCAATGCAAGCGCTAGCTCTTGCTGAGCATGTTGTATTTCGGCGAGTGTAGGTTCTTGATTCGTTGGTGCACTTAACATATTGCTATTAAGTAAAGCGACGGCGGTAACTGTTGCCGCTAATGCGCTGATTTTTTGCCAACTGGGTTTGAATTTACCAAAAACAACGTTGTCGCTTTTGCTCGTTTTATTAATGGCCTGTAACTTATTAGCTAAACCTGTTGGTAAAGGTTGCAAGCCGATTTCGTTAAGATGTTGCTCAATATGTAACGCTTGTTCCATATCGGTAAGGTATTCTTGATTGTGCTGTTCAGTCTTTAACTCGCTATCGTTTGACAATGCTCTTGCCAGTACTCGCGTATCAGCTGAGATGTCATTTTTAGCTAAAAAATTATCTAATGGTTGCTGCCATGATTTATCATCATTCATGGGTGTACTCCTTTAAGTGGCTTCTCAATTCACGTCGAGCACGGTGCAAATATACTTTGACTTGGCTAGCCGTTAAGTTAAGTGATTGAGCGGCAATACTTTGGCTGTTTTGTTGAACGTCGCAAAGAATGATCAACGAGCTGTAAGGTTCTTTTAAGCAAGAAATAGCATTACTTAGCCAACTACTTAGTTGTTGGTGTTGCAAGTTTCCTGCGGGTTCTTGATGGTCCTGCGTGACTTGATGTTCGTCTTCAACTTGGCTGTATTCTTTACGTTTACGTAGTTTATCAATACAAGCGTTGCGGGTAACCGCAGAGAGCCAAGCAGACATTTTTTCAATGTCTACTTGTTCAAAGCTATTCCATAAGCGCGTAAAAACATCTTGGGTTATATCTTCTGCTTCGTGCTTATCACGCAAAATATATAAGGCTAACGAATAAATTCGTTGCTGATGCTCTTCTATTATTTTATTAAATTTATTTCCTTTCATAGTTATAATTACGCACGACTTTATGAAAGGTTACAAATTTATTTAATTATTTTTGCTTTATTTTAAAAAAGTACCTCTAAACCGATAGGGATAATAAGCAAACCACCACATCCGTAAGCCATTTTTTGAAAGGTATTAGGGTAATTTGTCTTAATGCGCACACCGAATAATGGCTTTAAAATATCGATACGACGAATAATTTCAAAACAGATAAAACATAATAAAATGGTCAGTAAAATAACACTGATAGGTTCTATAATTGGCCCCAAATCCATAGGGGCTAAGTTATAAGCCAATACAATAATAATTGTTTGATGCAAAATATAAAAAGGGTAAACCGCATCGTTAAAATAATTTAATAAAGGGGATTTTTTATTTAAGTATTTATAGGCAAGTGCCAATACCATTAATACACCGACAACACGCGCGAGACTGTAAATAAGCATACCAGTGATAATTAACCAAGGTGGAGTAGAGTCGTCTAGTGTTAACCACACGGTATTATAAAAACTGATAAAAGCGATTAATAATATTAAGAAAGTAAGCAGTAATGGTTTTACATTAACTTTTAATTGGCGCCAAAAGCTCGTATGCCAGCCAATTAAGTAACCGTAAAGTAAAAAAGTAAAACCTAAAGGGTAGCGGTTAGTGTCTTGATCCCATGTTATTTGAATAATAAATATAGGCAGGCTAAGTATTAATATTATTACGCTGATATGTTGTTTGAAGATCCAGTTACACATGATTGTAATGTAAGGAGAATTTAGCAAGGGAAGTAATACTATTATCGCTAACGAGTATTCCCACAAAGAGCGTAAATACCATAAATGGTTTACATCCCAGTGTGGCCAAATACCGGCCTGATACTTTTCGAAAAGAACACCATTGTCTGTAAACATTGCCAAATAGAATTGCCAATAGGACATGTCTAGCGCACCATTTGCACTCATCTCTACATAAAGCTGCGGTGGAACAATCACCAAAATACCAAACAGTAATGGCAAGAGTAAGCGTAAACTTCTAACAAATGCATAACGTACTAAAGAGACTTTCACTAAAATAAATCGGATAGCAATACCGGAGATAATCCACAAAGATGCCATTCGCCAAGGTTCAACAATAAGCATGAAGTTTTCTAATGTTTGTGATTGATAAGCACTTTTGAAATGAAATCCCCAATTTGCTACATACAACATACCAATGTGATAAAAAATAAGTAAGCCAAAAACAAGAATACGCAACCAGTCGAGGTCGTATCGTCTTTCAGGCATTCCTTGCTGGGCAGGAATAAAATATTTTGTTAAAAAGTTATTCGATTGAACAGTCATTTGCTCACCTTTAATAGATAAATAATATAGTAGAATAATGACAGGTGTTTTTTAGATCAAAAGCCCAAAAGGCTTAGTAAACAGTGTGTAGGGATAAACGGTGGTTGAGAGGGATGAAATGTTTTGCTTTAATTCTTGTTGTGCTATTTTAATCGAATGAATAAATTACAGCATTTTCAAAAATATAAATTTCGTTACGAAGTCGTTACCATTTTTTGTTACTTTTTAATTAACGCAGCCATTTTAGCAACTTCTGTGGTCATGGAAGCAAACCGTTCTGGTGAGCGAAGCTTTCAATTATGGGAACCTTTCGTTTGGGAATTCAGTAGTGCATTATCCACCATGATGTTACTACGTGCTTGTGTGTGGTTATTAAAAAAATATACTTTTGATTGGGGGAAAGTAAAAGTTTTTTTTAGTATTTACTTATTCAGTTCATTAATTTATTCATTGGCACATGTTGCCATTATGGTCTCGATACGTGAACTTGTATATTGGTCACAATCTCTTGATTACGACTTTGGCAATATCTTCATTGAGTTTTTATATGAATACCGCAAAGATTTGTGGAGCTTCATTTTCATTTTGATCTTCATCAAAGGTTATGGGTTCATTGTTAGCCACTTACAAGGTGAGGCTAGCCCAATCGCTGTAGGTGAAGAAGAAAACGTTACTCAACGATTTGATCGTCTTTTAGTTAAAAAATTAGGCAAAGAATTCATCGTTAAAGTTGAAGATATCGAGTGGCTTGAGTCATCTGGAAATTATGTAAACTTGCACAGCAAAGAGCGCATATATCCAACAAGGGCTACACTCACACAATTGATATCTCAAATTGAAGAACAGGGTTTTTGCCGTATTCACCGTTCGCATGCTGTAAACCTAAACAATATCGATTCAATCACACCATTAAGCAGCGGAGATAGTGAAGTAAAACTGAGGGATGGAAAAATATTAAATCTATCGAGGCGATACAAAGAGGCTTTTAAATCAAGATTGTTGTAAATCTAAAATTTAACCTGAAGCGTTTTCTTAGATTTTAGACAAAAAAATACCGATGAAAACAAGTTCATCGGCTGGATAGCTTTGGGGAAGCTAAAATATAAAATTATTACAACAGGTGTTCGCTAAAAGGGAACAACTGCATTATAGAGTAACAACTCTATTAAAGTAAAGTTAAAAATAAAGTAATTACTCAGTTTTATGCGTTTAGTTATTTTTACTATATTGTGGTTAATCTGTCGGGAATGAGAATATTCTCGGTATTCTCATTTAGGGGGACGATTCTTATTGCGTACGCTAGAAGAGATTCAACTAAAAAGTTCTCCCCTATATTTCTCATACTCAGTTCCATCATGTTACTGATGTGAATAGACATCATTTCATGAGATTTCTAGACATGAAATGATACTGAGATGTTTTATGCAATATTTACTATAGCCAAAACCGACTAAATTTAGACGTAAATTCATCACAATAAATCGTTCACTTAGCTACCACAGAGGACATAGGGAGCTAAACTTGTGGAGATGAATTTGATCAAACTTACAGATATGAGCAGGGGCTCATCCACTAGTCTTCCTATCACCTTAAAGCAGGAGTTTTTTATTCGTTGAAAAGGCTAACTACTCACCGTTTGTTGAAATACCTTGGCTCTCTAACCAAAAAAGTGCCTCCTGTTCGTTGTAAAATATCTTAGTTTTAACACCGTTAAATGCTAAATCTGTCTGTTCTATTATATTTTGATGTATAGCTAGTTTTATAATGGATGCTTCACAAATTTGATTGTTTTTGCTTGCCCATCTATTCACGTCTTCGAACGGAGCATAACAATCTGGTGTACCTAATTCCCATTTTGATAAATCAATTAAAAAAGCCCAAGGCCTATCGCAAATCAAAAGAGCTTTTGTTTTTGCTTCATGACAACAACGTACTGAAGTTTCATAATTCCATTGGTCATACAATCTAACCCGAATTGTCTGACCAGTGGTTGTTATATCAAATGTTCCATGTTCTTGCATGCAGTGCCTCAAGGGCGGATTTGTGAAATAAAATAAGACAAAAAGTAACTTTTCGAATTTTAAATTAATTAGGAATTATATTAGAATAGTTCTATATCGCCTTCAATCGAGTTATTTTCATCGATTTGATGACGATAATCCCTCTCACGACGAGCGATAGTATCATTAGTTAAATTAGATAACCTTTTGATAAAAACTTTCCCTGTTGCAGGTTCAAAGATGACCTTTCTAGGGCAAGTAAGTCCAATATCTTCAGTTTCAATGTTAATCTGTTCTGTGGCTAGATACCTGAGTACAAAATGAATATTCTTCATCCCAACATCAGACAAATTTTCCCTTACCTTACCACCACCAAAAATCTTGGCTACTAGGTTCTTTTTACTACCGCCATTTTTAAGAATTGTGTTAATTAAAAACTCCATGGCAAAATTCCCATATCGTGTGGCGTCACTTTCTTTACCCCGTTGTCCCCAGCTAACTTGGTGAGAGTGTTTTGTTGTCAGTGGCAACATAAAGTGGTTCATACCACCAACCTTTGTTACCGAGTCATAAATACACGCGGAAATGCATGAACCTAGCGTTGTCGAAATCGCTACGTTTTTAGTGGTCATGTAAAATTCACCAGGTAATATTTTGGCGAACACTTGTTGTCGTTGCTCGTCCCAGTAGTGATTGATATGAGAAAACTCAGGTAAACAATGTTGGCGAGCATATAAAACTTCGCTGTGCTCTTCTCTTTTCCATGAGACTAACCCCATAACATTCCTCTTAATTGTCGATTGCTAGCATATGAAAACTAAAATTTTTCTAGTAACGATTTTATTGAAACAAATTGAGTGCTTATTAGAGTTTACATTTGAAGACGATTAATCTACCTCTATCCCTAAAACGTCCTCCATTGATAGTATAGAAGCTTTTAAATAAAAATTTGAAAAATGTATTCTGTGACTGGGAATACTTTGAATCATCGGTTTAAAAGTTCTATAAATCAACTGGTTGCTTGGTGTTTTATTCGCCATTTTAGATCAGGGCGTGCAGGATACTTTAGTTTTAAGTTACTAACTGCTGCTTAGAGCCTATTAGTTGATCTTGAAAGTAAGTAGTAGCTAATGTCTCTTTGGCGCACTTTTTTGACGTTAGCTTTTGGTGAGAGAAAAACTACCAGTGTTCATTTTTCTAAGGTCACTAGTTGCCACTTTCGCGACATTATGCAGTAAAATTAAAAAACGGATTCGGATTAGATTTTGTATAGATAACAGCCAACTGTTATTTGTCATTATTTACTCGCTTGCTATATGGCATAACCACCAAGACTACTAATTGTAAAACCTACGTACTCACCAATAACTTTAGAGTAATGAGTGTGGAAAACATCCTCCTCTGCAAATACCCGACAAGCAACTTTTACAGGGTTTATAGAAATGACTTTTCCAAAAGCCTATATTTCCAGCTTGTAATTTGGTCAGGTCACATCTGAGTCATGACAAGTTAGTTGGTTAAATTTTATTCCCTGGGTCACAATTCTCCTGTGAATCTTCTAAACCGCAGGTCTAGGGCTTCTTTACGCACCCGGTAAACCGGGTCATCGGTAAGGTCCCGTAGCAGCGGAGCGGCAATGTCTTCATTTCCTCCCAATTTAACCACATAATAAACAGAGGATAATCGCACCCAAGGATCCGGATGGTGTTTCGCCGCCCATACAAACAACTCGACCGTTTCACGGCCCTGCCCCGGCATCCAAGCCAAGGTGTACGGAATACGATTGGTTTTTCCTTGTTCAGCGGAGGTAATCAATGCTTCAGAAAGCGCATTTTGCAAGTCGGGCAGGTTATCCTTTGCATCTGTCCAAAACTGGCGTTTTTTTGCTGCAAAGCCAGTTTCTTCATTATGAGTAAACTTAACAATTACAGTGGCAAATGCCGACGCCATTTTTTCCCGTTGCGCTTTATCAGGATGCGCAAACAATCGCATAAGCACGTCGGACGATTCACCTGCCATCATCACGTTAAACACTAAAGCTTCTTCAACGGAGAAATCCGCTGTCAGTTTTGGGAATTTAGAGGTGGCAAGCTGTGCACCGTCTGTTTCAAGTTCCGTCGATTGAGACGACAAATCTGAATGGTCCATTTCAGCTGCGTACCGTTCGACAAAAGCTGGCGGATCGGCGAAAATCACTGGATTCGCACTCAACCCCGCCAATGCATACACGAGAAAAACGACAACGACCATTGCGAGAACGGCCGTTGCAATGATTAATTTTTTAAATCTAAAACTGATGGTCATAAATTTGTCCTTATGTGAGATAAACAGGAGCTTAAATATAAGTAAATCAAGCTGTTCGAAACTTAAATGAATCGAAATAAAGATACATGACTTGCTGCTGATTTCTAGCTGATTTTTTTCTGACGGCGATAATCAACTTAGTAGATACAGATAACGCTTACTATGGATACTTCTAAGTAATATGATAAAAATGATTCATTAGAAAATATAGGGCACATTTATTGAAGTTAACTTCCGCTTTGTGCAAAAAACCGACTAATTTAGCTGTGGATTTATTACTATAAATAGTTAGCTTAGCCACCAATATAGCCGTTGATGGCTATATTTTGAATGATAATTGTGTGCAAATAATGGTCGATCAGAAAAGTCTCATATTCTCTATTGTTTCTATAGTTGCCTAGCTTTCATTAACCTTTCTAAATAGCTTTTATCCAAGTGATACACAGTTGCCGCTTGAGAAGCACTACTCAAGATTTTCGTAATAGATGAACCATCCTTATTTGCCTTGTAAAGATCGTAAAACCCATGAACATTCTGCGATGAAAAAAAGACTTTTGAACCGTCTGTAGACCAAGCAGGCCCCCACTCTACAACACTATTTCTAGTTAGCCGATTTTGGTTGGAACCATCGATGTCCATAACGTATACTTCTTGATTACCATCTCTATTTGACAGGTAAGCGATTTGCGAGCCATCGGGTGATATTTTTGGAGACATATTATTTGATTCATCATTAGTCAGTTTAATCACATTGCTACCATCGATATTAGCAATGCTAATTTGACTTGGGCTGGCTTTTGACTGGAAGAGTATTCGTCCGTCTTGCATAAATTCAGCAGCACGTCCCTCTAGTGCATCAATTTGGCGTTGTGAAGTTCCATCCGAGTTCATGAGCCAAACCTCTTCTTGCCAGTCTCCGTTTACGCCTTTGTACTCTCTAGAAAATATAATAGTTCCCCCATCTGTAGACCAAGCTGGAGCACTATCCCAAACATTTCTTACATTGGTCAAACGGCGTATATTATTTCCATCTATATCTGCTGTGTGAATAGACCAAGTTTTGCGCTTGTCGTATTTACCATAAAAAGCAATTTTCTTTCCTGTAGGAGATACAGCCGGATAGCCGTCATTGGTAGTAGCATCTACCACTTTCATGCGTGTTTTCCCTTGTTCATCGCTCAAATAAATTGATTTATTATTTGCTTCTTTAAACCCATAAATAATGGAAAAAGGCTGAGAAGTAGCTGTTTTATTGGTTTGACACCCAGTCGTTAAACCAAGAATAGTGATAGAAAGCAGTAGGTATTTTATTCCTGAAAATTTTTTAGTTGGCATTGAGCACAGCCCCATTGTAAGTAAAAGTTTAGGGGAATTATAAAGACATCAAAGTGGAAAACATGACGTTTCACTGACTTTTCGCTGATTTTTAACCTCCATATTTGGCAACTGAACGGCTGTAGCTTCAACCATCCTTCCTTTTAAATAATAAACCATCATTGAAGCTACGTTTACCATAAAGATTCCCTGTTAGAGCAAGAATTAACAAGAAAAATAAATCTCATATACCAGATGAAATGTTTGATTTAGCCATACACCCAGTTCTCATTTTCGAGCAGTTTAACCATGAATATGTCTGAATGAACATAACTCGTGAGGTTTCTTGTCATGAAATGAGATTGAGACGTTTTATGCAATATTTACTATTGTCACAAGGTAGAACTTAGCTTGTATGGCGTATTGGACAGCTTGGATCGCACTTTTGTATAGATAACGGCTAAATCACTAGTTGTTGAAGCTTTACCGCTTTTCAATCAAAGCTTCAGCAATCTGAGTGTATATTTTTGTTTTATATTGCCCCAGTGAATTGTGAGATAATTCCGTAGACTAAAAAATTTCATTCGCTAAGTGGACGCTAATGGTTTCATTTTTTGAATAGGCACCCTTTCTTCAACGCATACACTCAGTTTCAATAATTAATGCATCATAATTTTGGTCTAACATTTTCAATAACTTCTGTGCTCACCCAATAAAGATTTAATTCGCGGCCTTCTGTGCGTCGGCTAAAAATTAAATATTTCCCATCTGGCGTGACAGTCGCAACTGTTTCATCAAAGGTTGAGTTTACTGTAATGCCAAGGTTTATTGGTTGTGACCATGCACCGTCTTTCTTTTTAAAATAAACATAAAAATCAGCTTTCTGACTTTTGTCTACTTTGTTTCGAGCATCTACGATTAAATAATCTTGAGAGGGAGAAATAAAGGCATGACCGCCAAACTCAATTTCAGCTTCTAGATTCTTAGGGTATTTACCATTCATATTAGGAGAATAGTAGGTTCTAAATTTTTTAGATAAATTGGTATAAAAAATATCTCCGTTCTTCGCTACAGTTGAAGTCATCACTTCATCTTCATTAAAAGGTGAATCAACTTTTATTGCATCACTCCAGCCATTATTCAGACGGTTTACATACCAAATGCTAGTGTCCGTAAAGTCAGCGTTATATGCGGTGAAATATATTTTATTACCGTCATAACTCACATTGGGTTCCATTTCGCCGGCTTTTTTACCTTGGGTAAAGTTGGCTTTTTCAAATGGTGTCCATCGATTACCTTCGAGTTTTGAAAAATAGATATCAGCAGCTACGCCAAATTCTTTCTGAACTGTAAAATACATTTCATCTAAATCAGGGGAAAACGAAACACCCATTTCGGATCTTCCACTAATTGAAATAATGCCAGGTGCAAAAAGTTCAGGAATTATTCCGGGGGGCTTTTGCCCGAAATACGGGCCTTCCAAAACTGGAAACTCATTTTGGCTAAATCCTTTTTTACTGAAAGCTAGAATAGAAAACAACAGAACAATTGAAATAAAAACATACTTCATAATTTACCTTTATTTTGAAATCAACGAATCATTTAATTTCGCTAAATATGTTGTAATAAAACATCAGTTTAAACAAGTCGACACTAAAACACCTGACGTCATTATGACTTTTAGCTGACTTTTGCCTGTATATGGTTCTTATGACAAAATAGACTTCTTCTTTTAATTACGGGGCATATTGAATGATCAAACCTACTGTTTGGATGCAGGCTGGTGTCGTCATTATTTACGGTTCTAGTTTAGATGCTGCGCCGCATAGTCATCATGCGATACAAATAGTATGGCCTAAAGGCGACTCGCTTTGTAAATTAAATAAAAAGGATATATCAGAGTTAGTCATTATTGACTCTGGAATTGAACATCAACTGCAAATGTCTGCAGGTTGGATATTACTCATTGAACCAAAAAGTGATTTAGGACAAGAACTATCGAGTCTGTTAGCCGAGCAGCCATTAAAAATAATGAGTTCACTACTATTTACTACGGCTGCACCAAGACAAGGAGATGACTTAACGAAATTTTTAACGCCCTTATTTAAGGAATTAAAACTCACACAACACTCCTTGCTTACCAATAGAAGTACAATAGAAGATAAACGTATTCAGCAAATATTAACTGAATTAGATCGCTGTTTACATGGTGATTGTATCAAACCCTCTAATTGGCGAGCTTCTGAAGTTTCTCAACAATTGGCTTTGTCTGAAAGTCGTTTTCTACATCTATTTAGTCAAGAATTAGGTATTTCTTGGCGACCTTATTTATTATGGCGACGAATGATCTGTGCTATTCAAGCCATAATTAATAATAGCTCCGCTACTGAAGCAGCCCATTTGGCTGGTTTTTCAGATAGTGCTCACCTAAGCCGTACATTTAAACGTACTTTCGGTATGACAATTACGCAGGCTCACGCTCTTTTTAAAAAAGATAGCTAGTTTATTCAAGTTTATTTAATAGTGATTGATTATTCTATGCACATAGTCACTGCGTAGAAGTTGCTCATGGCTAAATTCTTAAAATATTTTAGTAAGGTGAAGCGTTATGAAGTATAAGTTTAAAACAGTCATTTTAATCATTGTCGCACTGTCTATTCTATTTTCAACTTTTGTACATGGGAGCCATGGCGAGTTATCCATATTTCATGGCATGATATTACACCCTGTACTTTTGCTCATTGGACTTTCTTTATTTGCATTAGTGAAACCCATACAAAAAAGTGATTAGTTGAGTTTTACAATTGAGAAATTATTGTTAAGAAGTTCGATTGAATATATCAACCCCTACTTAAGTCATACAGCATGAAAATTCATCCACTATGCCGCTTTAAAAAGATAACCAGTTTATTCAATTCTCATATCATCAGGCTTGTTAATATCTGTTTGAGCAACGAAGCAGAAACATCCCTTAATTTAATTTACAGGAAGCTTAAAAATGAAAAAAAAGTTAAAAGATGCTTATAATCATGAAATGAAATTAGCGCAAAGCATGTTTGACAAACAAGATTATGCTCAATGTTATTACCATCTAGAGCGAGGTCATATCTTAGGGCAGAGGAATTACATCCCTCACGTATTTAATCACTATTGGATGTTTAAAGTTGGAGTTAAACAGCGAGATATTCGCGAGATATTAGGCCAAGTGATACGTATGATTATGAGTGTTTTTTCGTTGATTAATCTTGTACCTATAGGTAACACGGGTCGTGCTAAAGTCAGTCCAATCAAGCCGATGCCAATCCCTGAAGACTTAGAAGACTGCTTTAAATGATTACAGCAGAGATTACTATTAAAAAATAACCTTGGTACTAGATAAATTAACACTAAAGATAAAGTAATGCTGAGTACGTCGATAAGTAATCAGGTAATAGTAGGAAATTGTAAGAAGGAAGGGCGTTTTTAAAGTTTAAATATATCGGGGCTATTAAAAGCTCAACAACCCCGATTAGCACACATTACAATGGCAAGTTATTCACCTGCTTGTTGTTGGTGAAATGCATTAACATCCGTGATTTGTACTGCTGATTTAAATTCAGCGTAAGGCGCTTCATTAAACTTAGAACCACGCATTTGTAATACTAGTCGACCAAAATCATCACCAGTAAGAAGTGCTTGGTAAAGTGAAGTAATGTCTTCTAATTTCACTTCGTTAATCGCCGCTATTAAGTTATCACGACTATCAAAGTCTAGGTTTTGCTCACGCCAGTCACTTCGGAATGGCCCTGCCTCTTCACGTAAATTTTTGGGTGGTTGAGTTAAACCAATAATTTCACTTTTCCGTACTGTTTCTAGCTGCTCTTTCGTAGTCGCCAGTAGTTGCTTGGTAAAGTGTGTTTTGAAGTGATTAATACGTTCCGCAATCGCCGCAGGCCCTTTAGCGGGTGATTGAATATAGAACCCCATAACGAGTTGTTCTCTCATTGCTTGATTAAAGAAACCAACCGTATAACCCAGTTGTTCCTCAGTTCGTATTTGTTTAAATAATGCCGGACGCAACAAACGATTAAGCATTTTTGCCGCTGCATGTTGTTTTACTTCAAATGGTCTAAAGAAAATGTCGCTAAAGGCAATGTCAGTCATTGCGGTGTCTTTTTGCCAGTTAAGCACGCTACCACTCTTAGGTTGTATCGATTGACTAAAGTAAATTTCAGAAATTTCGCGGTCTTTTGGTAATAAACCTTCCATGTAACGCGCCATTTTAATGGCCTCTTGGTCGGTATAATTGCCAAAAGCAAAAACATTCATTTTAGCCCGTTTTAACAATTGGTCTCTAAATGCTGAGATATCCGCGATAGTAATAGCAGCGACTTCAGCTAAAAGGCTCTCATCAGAATACTGGTCTAAGTTAACTAGTTTACTAAATTGACCAAAAAGTTGGCTGATCAATACTTGCCTACTTTTACTTTTAACATTAGAAATATAACCCGCTTTTAAGTTTTCGAGCTCCCCTTCTGTTATCTGGTAAGATAAAATATGCTGGTATGCTTTCTCTAATAACGTCGCTTGCTTATCGGTAAAGCCTCCCGCTGTTAATACTAAACCATTATAACTTCCAACACCTAACCACATGCCCGCAGCACTCGCTTCATTTTGAAGAGTCGTTAATGAAAGATTTAAACCTTGCGAAAGAAAATTTGAAATAACAGTATGGCGTGGTGATGATTTATCAAAGCCGGTATTAAAATTAGCGAAAAAGTTGCCTTTGGGTTGCGAGAAGTGTTTTGAATGGCCAAGATGCAAGCTCAAGCCTTTTTCTTCAATTAAAGCAACGGGTTTGCTGGTATGAATAGAAGTAACAAGGTCAAAGCTTTCTGGCATCAAAGTATTCTGGCTTGGTAAATCTAAGTGAATGCCTTTTGCTGTTTCCTGCCAACGAGCCATAAGCTCATCGGTAATCGGCTCGACTTTATATTTCCCTTTAAAGAAATGCATATCAGTATCTGTTTCTTGACCTTTATCGATATGAAGTACTCTGGCATTGTCTATGGTTAATTGATTAAGTACTGCGTTAATCGCTTTAGCATTAAACCTTTGATACTCATACCCCTTACTTAAGACATAATTAATCGGTGTATGTTGCATAGTTGCGGCGATATTCATCGCGTAAGAATAGTCATTGACCTTTTCTTTGAATCTAAACGAGTTACTTAGTGATTGTTTAATTTCCAGGAAGTATTTTTCATCGACACCTTTTTCTTTGATTAGATCTATGTAATTAAAAATAAGTCCAGCCACCATGTCACGATGTTTTAACCCTTTTTCGGTTAAACTGGCGTGAATGGAAAAACGACCAGCATTACCATATTCACTGGCATTAGAAGAGGCGTATAAGTTATCTGTTAATCCCATTTCTCTCAAGGTTACCGCTAAAGATCCGGGCATTTCATTTTGCAATAAATACTGCACAAAATAATTAGGTTTAACGGCAAAATCGGCGCTATTGTTGTTGACGACAAATCGAATTTGTAGCTGCTTCATTTCAGTTTGAGGGATGTAGCGAACGATTTTTTTAAGTTGGTCATCATTAGCGACCGGCACATTTATTGACGGCTTATCTATGCCTTTGTTCTCTATTTTACCAAAATGTTTCTTAGCTAAAACTTTCATTTCAGTCAGAGGTAAATTACTGATCAACGTCGCCTTCATGATATTGGCAGAATAATACTTGTTATAAAAATCTACCAACTCAGTTTGAAGTGTTCTATTTTCTTTATCCGATAAAGACTCTAAGTTTCCCCAGTTAAATTGAGAAATAGGGTGCTTTTTGTTTAACGTTAAGCCATCTAACTGCCCTAAAATTACATAATCGTTTGGCCCTTTCATCGTCCATTCAGAGTGAACCGCATTTCTTTCTTTATCCGCATAACTCGGATCTAATAATGATTCATAAAAGAAACCACTGAACCTTTTTAGCGCTTCTTCAAAGACATCATTGTTAACCGCAACCATATAGTTGGTATGATCTAATTCGGTATAGGCATTTTGAGAACCACCGTTTTGGGTAACAAATTCAGAATACTCGCCAACGGTTGGATAACTCTTGGTACCGAGAAATAACATGTGCTCTAAGTAATGGGCCAAACCACCAAAACCTTTTGACTCTTGAAAAGAGCCAACACCGACACTAAGGGCCGCGGCTGACTTCTCAATACTAGGGTCTGAAATTAGCATCACTTCTAATTTATTTTCTAGGAGTACTGACTCGTAGTCTCTGCTGTCATTTAGACTTTTTACAATGGCGGTTTTAATTTCGGGCTGAGCCGAAACGACGTGCTTAACTTGTTTACTTTCAGTAGTTTTAACTTTACCTGCGTCTTGTTGACTACAGCCTGACAACGTAAATCCTGCAACTAATGCCAAACTTAAACAAAGTGTCAATTTATTCTTGTGAATCATGTTCTTTCCTTATTATGAATTACACATCAAAATATCTATTTGATAGTTAACAATAACACTCTTTCCAATATAAACACCCTAATTCGTATAGGCGACAAACCTCAAATATTATACGTAGATATATATGAAAACTATATCAAGTGATATTATCAGCTATAAAAGCATAACAAATAAATTAGGGTGAGCGGCTAACCACTGATTGTTGTTCGTGAACACTAATTTTATGCAGTTATTATTTGCCTTTTAATGGGGCGTTCGTAGTATGGATAGGATGTGAGTTTATGGAAGATTATTCGTTATTAAATTTTATAATTAATGCGGTTTTATTTATTTTAGTTGCTTGGTTTGTTGCAAAAAGGGATAAAAATTCGCTTGTCGATAAAGGTAATCAAGTTATTATCAGAGGCACTGTTTTTTCTAGGGTCTTTAAATCAAATAGCAAAGTTGTTAATAAATCAGATATTATCAAACTACAAGTTGCAGGTAAGTGCATCAGTCTTTTTAATAAAGGTAACAATGCATACGATATATTTACTTTCACGGAATCACCTATGAAAGTATTTACACAAGCTAAGCTTATTTTTTCAAATGCTGAGGCTATTGAAATAAAAGGCTAAAAAATAAGCTTGATTATTAATAGAATAATCAAGCTTATAAGATATTGATACTTAAAAACACTTGCCTTATTTATTCATTTCTTAACGCTTTTATGGGATCCTGGGCCAGTACTTGGCGTACAGGAATAAAGCTCACCAAAAGTGACAATAAAGCGAAACCAACCCAAATAGCTGCGACTATCACCCAGTTAGGCTCTAAGGTTATATCGGGTAATATTTTACTATAACCAAGTAACATGAAGCCCAAGGAAAAGGCAAATACTAGACTCATAATGACTGGTTGCATTAACTCTATAAGGCTATCTTTAAGTAAACGTTTATTGTCGGCGCCCATGGCTAATTTAACCCCAAGATCATAACGTCGTACCTGCACCATATAATTAACAATACCGTTAATACCAATGCAAACCATTAATAGAGATATTGAAGCTAAAACAATCGCAATCCAAGCCGCACTGAAATGCTTCTGGCTTACATTGCCAAACTGTTGCTCTAAGGTTTTCAAATTTGCTACATCTAAACGACTATCAACTTCAGTTAATACAGCTCTTACTTGCTGTTCAATGATATTGTCACTGCTTGCTGTGATCAAAAATGAAAATTCTCGCTCTCCTCTATATTCAGCGGGTATATAAACATCGATGCTTTCTAGTGACTTATTTCCGGGAAAATACGTATTCGCAACAATGCCTTTCACTGTATAGAAAGCTTTGTTGTCAAAGCTAATTTTGTTGCCCACAACGTCTATGGAATTACTTGATATTTTGTCAGCCAAACGTTGATTTATCAGCACGGGATAATTTTCTAATTCATGATCAGATGCATCAAAATCACTACCGGTAATTTCTAAGCCTAATGCCGAAAAATAACCAGGGCCGACTCTAGGTCTTAGTGCGCCACCAAGGTAGTTACCCTTATTATCAAATACTTGATTACTATTTCGTGCGCCTGGGAATTTAGACTCAGAAATTGCTTTTACGTCTTTCACTGTATTAAGTTGTTCGAGTTGACTCAATACAGATTTATGTAAATTTATTCGTTGAGCTTCACCTTCAATTTGTGAATAGTTAACAACGAGTGACCACTTGTTTTTCGTTTCAACTCCTTTATCGCGAAGTGCTTCTGATAAGGTATACAGCACGACATGACAAGCAGCTATCAAAACCAGAAATGAAAAGGTGACTTGTAAACCTATCAACCAATGGCTTGCACCAGCGCTCATTTGTTTACCAACCCCTTTGCCACTACTTTGTAAACTAGCCGTTAAGTTTTGTTCATTAACGACTTTTAATTCAAGGTAAGAATATAACAAAGCTATACCAAGAGTTAGCAATAAGGAAAATAGAAAGGTATTTGCACTTATGCCTATACTGTCCAAACGTGAGATAGTGCCTGACGCTAAAACTTCTACCAATGAAAAACTAAGGCTGGTAATAAGTAACGCCAATCCAACGGCTATGCCAATAACAATAAGGTTATGTTTTAGCGACTCAATCACCAATTGCTTATTACTTGCGCCAAAAGCGAAGCTTATCGCGACTGTTTTAATTTTAGCCATGGCTCTAGCCAACTGCAGACTCGATAAATTGATCAACGCTATCGCCATTAATAAGGTAACACCCACCAATAACATTAAAACTATTTCACCGCTGTCACCCTGAATCACCTGACGAACTAACGTAAGATAAGATGTCGGAGTGTAATCTTTTAACATATCAGGGGTATGCAGTTTTGCCCCTTGCAATGCAAGTGAATTCATTTGCTCTGCCACAAGGTCAATTGATACGTCTTTTTTTAACCTGACAAGAGATTTTAACGCGCCACTGTAACACCTTGCACATCCCTCAGCGCTCCACACTTCATCCATATCAAGCGGGATCCAAACCGCATCATTAACATTACCATAATAAGGTAGGACTAAATAATCAGGTGCCACGCCTATAACGGTAAAGCGACGTTGATTTAGTTGAATTTTTTTGCCAATAATTTCTTTATCGCCCTGATAATGAGTTTGCCAGGTTCGATACCCTAAAATCACAGAAGGTTGTTTATTACCGACAGTTTCTGTTTTATTAAATAACCGTCCTAATTCGGCTTCAACACCCATTAAAGTAAACAAATTAGCACTCGCTAATATCACACTACTTTGAGGGCGTTGTTGCAAGTCGTAAAGTTTAGCGTCTGTCCATCTATTATAACTGGCAAATTCAGCAAAGACGTCGTTGTTGTCTCTAATGTAATTGGTAACATGGATATTCGTACTGCCAGAAAAGTCGCTCTGCGTAGTTTTTAGCCCTCCTTCTAATACATATAAATTATCTGATTGGCTATAAGGTAACGGAGCAAAAAACACCAAATCTACCAAGCTAACAACAGATAACACCATAGACAAGGTAATCGCTAAGGTAAATACTGTGGTTAAATAATATTGTTTGGCTCTTTTAAAGGTAGCCAATGACGTTTTAATAAACATGACTAAGCAACCTCAACTTGTGCATCATTGTTATAGATTTCATGCCCATCTGATATTATTTGACCATCTCGCAACTGGATATTACGTTGCGCCATATCCGCATAACGAGGATCATGAGTAACCAGTACGATTGTCGTACCTTGTTTATTTAATTCATGTAATAGCGCCATTACTGCATCACCATTTTTAGAATCTAGGTTACCCGTAGGCTCATCTACTAACATGATGCCAGAATTTCCTGCTAAGGCTCTGGCAATAGAAATACGTTGTTGCTGACCACCAGAAAGTTGGCTAGGAAACAAATCTGCTTTATCGGCTAAATTAACCTTTGCTAGACATTCCCGTGCTCTAGCGCGGCGTTTATCAGCATTATCGCCACGATACTTAAGTGGCAAGGCGATATTTTCAAGTACGGTAAATTCGTCTATTAAATTAAAAGACTGAAATACGAAGCCAATTCTGTCGCCACGAACTTTGGCCCGCTGGCTTGCGTTCATTGTCGCAACTTGCAAGCCATCAATCATATAATCACCACTATCTGGTGTATCTAATATGCCCATAATATTGAGTAAGGTGGACTTACCACAACCTGATGGACCTGATATAGAGACAAATTCCCCTTCATTAATCGAGAAGCTAATTCCTTTCAATACTTGAGTGGTTTGATCGCCAGAACTAAAAGACTTTGTTATGTTTGAAATTTTTAATATTTGATTTTTCATCTTAGCTACCTAATTTAATTTGAGTCGTTTCGTCTTCTAAATCCAGCTTCGAGGTTATAATTTTATCCCCTGCTTTTAATCCAGAAAGCACTTGAATAAGTTGTCCTGATGCCTTACCAAATGTCACTTCAATACGACTTGCAATATCATCATCACTTAATTTGTATAGCCAGGCCGTGCTATTTTCATTAACACCTGTAGGCGTTTTGATGTAATGCACACCTTTTTGTACTTGTGCTAATATGGTGGCATCAACAAGTTGCATGGGTTTTACACCCTCATATTTCCCTTCGTCTAGCTGAATATCAACCTGTACAGCACCTTCGCTTACAACGGGATCAACACGAACAACTTGCCCTAATATTTGACCATTTACCGTATTAATTTCAGCCTTCATACCTGCTGCGACCATATGGGCTTGTAATTGGGGGACTTTGATTTCAGCAACTAATGGAGACAAACTTCCGATCAAAGCTAATTCAGTACCGGGGGAAACACTTTGCCCTAAGTCAAGCGAACTTCGCTGAATAACCCCTTCCATACCTGCCTTAACTGACAACTGCTCAACCATGAACTTGGCAACGTCAAACTCTTCTCGTGCTTGAGCAATTAAATCATCTTGAATAGACAAAGACTCATTATGCACATCCGCAATTTTCTCTAGTTTTATTTTCTCTAGGTTAACTTGCTTGACGAGTTGGTTCGCTTTCAACTCGTTCCGTTTCGCGTTGATACCGGCAACAATTCCGGACTTAGCTAATGCTCGTTCGGCATCAACTTGTAATAAAGCGATTTCAGTTTCAGCTTCTAATTTTGAAAAGTTTGATTCGTTATCAAGCATTTCTCTTTGTTGGCTTAGCATTACCTGTCTTTTAGACGTTTTGCTATTTTGTAATTTTGCCAGTGCTTGGCGAAGATCCGCTTCTAATGCTGGATTTTTAAGTGTCATAAGCACAGTATCTGCTTTAACAATAGCGCCGGCTTTTAGTTTGATTGCATCGACCAACGAATAACTCGTTGCCGTTAAAAGTCGTTTGTTAAGTGACTGAAGCGAACCATATCCTTCAACTTTTATTGAAAAATCTCCAGCTTCAACTTTAGCAATAGTGACTGTATCTCTTGCTATGTACTGTAATGAACTGGAGAAACCCATATTCCAGCCAGCAAATAACATTAAGATTGATGACCCCATTAAGCACTGATAAACAATTTTTTTCTTTAATTTCATATTTACTTATTTCTTATGAGAAAGGGCTTATTAAACAAAACAGTGAAACTTTTTTCGTCGTTAAGTTACACAATATCATTAATTAAAAATATTTTATGGCTCTCAATTTATAGTGTGAATTGATAACTTAAAAGAGCTTTCTATGTATTCCCTTTGAATGGTGAGCTGAAAGTAAACTGATTAACAATGAAAGGCAATGTTATCCCATGAACTTATAAAGAACTGATGCGTAACCGACGCGTAACCATGTTATTTTTCAATGTGTTAGGTGTTATTGGATATGTTTGCAATAATAGTTAATGTCAGTTTGTTATGTTATGCTTATCGTGTAATTAAGTAGTTGGTTTGAGTAAATAACAGGTATATAAGTGATTGATATTGGTGGCTATACATTAGACGTTAACGAAATGACATTAAGTCGGGGTGGTAACTCAGTTAAACTAGAACCTAAGGTTTTAGAAGTATTAAGTTATTTTTGTGAGAATGAAAATCGTTATATTTCAATGTCAGAATTGCATGAAAACGTCTGGAAAGATCGCTGTGTATCTGATGCAGCTGTTCGTCGATCTATTGGTAAATTAAGACAATTATTTAATGATGACCATAAAGAACCGAGATTTATTCAGTCTTTACCTAAACGTGGTTATAAACTCATATGCCAAGTTTCCTACGGCGTTAATGAGAATGAAACTTCAGTAGCGATACCTATTAGCAATAACGTGACAACAAGGCAGGTTATTGCTAATACTGAAAACGACATTGTTACTAAAATGCTAAATGGACAAAACAAGTCAATATTTTTATTAGTTATCTGTGTGCTTTTTTTGTTTTTTATTATGCCGATTGTTTATGGTGTTTATGAGAATATTGTCATGACACAAATTGAACAACAGATGATTAGCGCGATTAGTATGATTTCGCCCTTAATAGACCAATATTCTTAGTATTTTCCCTGTTAAAGTTAGTAGGGAAATGATTGAAGCGAAATAGCTTAGTATGTTCTTATTTTTTATGCGCAGGTTATATAATTAAACTACTTAGATATATCAGCAAATAGCCCATTAGTTAATTTTTTTAAGTCGATAGGGCATAACTCAATCTCTAGTCCTCTTTTACCGGCGCTAATATAGACAGTAGCAAGGTTTTTCGCTGAAGAATCGATAACCGTTTTTAGTTTTTTCTTTTGTCCAATTGGACTTACACCACCAATAATGTAACCAGTAGAACGCTGAACCTCTATTTGAGTTGCCATTTCGACTTTTTTTGCTCCAATGATTTTAGCAAATAACTTCATGCTCAATTTCGATGAGACCGGAAGAATCGCTACTGCTAATTCATGCTTATTGAAGCTTACCACCAATGTTTTAAATACTTGATCTTCAGGTACATTTAACTGATCTGCTGCTTCTAAGCCATACGATTCACTCGAAGCATTATGTTTATACTCATGTATTTTATATTCGACTTTGCTGCTTTTGGTTACATTTATTGCAGGTGTCATATAATGTATTCTCGGTATTTATTATCAATAAACGCTTGAGTACTTAATCGTAAATAGAGCTAGAATTTCAACTAATTAGTTAAGGTGCATTCCTTTTTGACTTTTCCACTTGAGTCTATGCAAGTAGCAATATCTTTTTTCGCGCACGAATCATAAGTATCCGATGAAATTGTTCGGTGGGCTCCCTGCAACGCAACATTAAATAAGCCTGAAAGAATATCGCTAATAACATTAGAGTCCCAAGAGCTTTCGTTGTCATATTCAAAAAACGTAGCCCCAGAAGCAAAATTACATCCAACCTCTTGTGCATTTCGAGAGGTACAACCAGAAATAATTAAGACTAAAATGAATAAAAACGTAACTTTCATTGGCGTAGTTGCCATAAACTTTCCTTGGGCATAATGAGCATGTAAAATAGCTCGTTTATCATAATTTTGTCGCTGAAGCGCTTCAGTATATTTATCATTATAATTAATGGCTATATATATAACTGTTCGAATTATGTCTTGAAGTTGTAAGAAACCGTAAGAAAGCTCGTACTAGCATTAATATCAATCACAGGTAATGTTTCGCCAATTAATAAGCAATTTTATAAACTTGTCACAGCCAATAGTTTAAATATATTTTTACTACTCAGCTATTACCATTTTATTTTTACATCAAGCGCTTTACCCACATGTCCAGAACATGGTGTGATCACAGCATAATCGCCGATAATCCTCATGTACTTTGGTTTACCGTCATTGGGCAGTGCGGATAAATCTAATTGGGTAGCGAGCCTATAAGGTTGTCCTTCAGCTGCAAAATTTTCGAAAACAAGTTCATTAGTTTCATCACCAAAAATTCCGTTATCATTGAGATCAATCCAAATTTTCCAGGTAGTACTTCTTGTTGTTGGTGCATTATTTCCCTGAATATTGATCAGAGTGCTATTTGCGTTTAATAGTTCAATTGTGCTTTGGGTATAGTCAGACTGTGTGGGTTCATAAAGAAAACCACCAGAACCAATAATAACGCTGGTGATATGGTTATCTTTAATAATAGAGCCCATTTGGCAATATTGGTCAGTTACTTGAATAACACGCTCGAAGCTGTCTTGATCGTCGGATTGATCTGTTACTGTCAATTTTACTGGGTAACTGCCCGGTTCTGCAAAAGTATGTTCTGGGTTTTGTTCTGTAGACGTTTGGCCATCACCAAAGTCCCAATGCCATTGAGCTACTTGGCTGGTGCTGCGGCTATCATCGTTAAATAAAGTGTGTAATTTGATCTTTTCTGCGGTGAAATGGCTGAGCACGCCTTGGTCAAACAATTTAATTTTAACTTCTTTAAAAGCTTCAACTACATCCTCTTCAGGTAAGCCCGAAATTTTTGCTTGTTGCTTAATACATTCTGCAGCTTCAGTGAGTGAGGTCATTGCACTCCAACACCTTTTGGCTGAATTTACATATACTTTGTAAGTAGGTTCGATACCCCATTGGTTGGAAAGTAAATAAAACGGATAGGTAATCATGCCAATGCGTAAATAGAAATTATCACCGGCATCTTCATAATCTAAAAAGCTATCAATAGCAGCATTTTCGGTTTTAATTTTGTTGAGGTGGCGAGTTAAACCAGCATTTTCTTTGCCATGTATCCAATTGTCTGTATGACCAGTAAATTCGTATTTTGCGATAACGCCAGAAATGTCACCAAAAGCTTCGTGCAGGGTACGCGCGTCGGTACTTAATTCATGAGCATACAAATCTAAATCAGAGATTCGATTTAAAACGCCATGCCCAACTTCGTGCGCAATAGAATCAAGCGAAGCCATTGAGTAATATAAAGGATAAGCATCGCCAAAATTTGCGTAGGCACCATCCCAATAAGCGCTTTGATTATATTGCTCTCCGTAGTGTACACGGAGCCTAATTTTTTCTTTTAACGGAGGCTCGCCAAGGTATTTAGCAAAGCTATCGTAAACGATTGTGCCGTAAAACATCGCGTCATTGAGAGTCGAGTATGTCCATATCCCAATTTCATCAGCAATTATGTCATCGGAATGTGCTGGCTGCGTATTACATAAAAAAGAATAAGGAGGAAAAGCATCATCATTAATATCGTTAGGAAGCATATTACCAGTATTATTTTCCCAAGCTTCATCCTTAGTATTATTCATATTGATAACGCTGACTAAACCATTATCAAAAATACATAGTCCACCTTGTTGCTCTGTACGCTGGATGGAAATTTTAGAGCGATCTACGCCATACTCCCAACTTTGAAGTTCATTCCCTCCTGGGCCCGATAATTCAGCATTTCCAATGTAATCATGAAATGGTATTAGTGTGCCTTTTTCGGCTTGACCAATGCTGTTTTCTGGAAACAGCAGTACCGCCTTAGTGTTGTCTGGGATGCTGGTACCTTCTGGGATTTCAATATCGTATACTGACGCAGCATTGGTTGTTAACCAAGCACCTCCCTGAATATTTCCTTGTTCATCCGCCCAATAAACTGATACAAACTCGACTTTAGCGGGATCGGTATCAATAATTTCTGCGCTTTCAATGGTCAACTTGCCTGATAATTTTCCAATCTCACTATCTTGATCACGGAAAAATGCATGTGAGATTTGATTCGTTGGCGCGTCGGTGATCGAACTTGGAGGTTCTTCAACGGGTGGTTCTTCAACCGGTGGCGAATCAGAGCCACCTCCACCACAGGCGACAAGCAATAAAGTAAAAATCAAAAGCATGATTTTTTTAAATTGTACAATGCCTAACGGGAGGTGCGATATTGGTGTAAAGATTGATTGAAAAAGATTCATGGGGTAGCCACAGTCAGTCGGTGCAATAAGTAAGGTTGATTACTAGTTATTAGCCTGCATTTTCGAATAAACTGACCACTCATTCAACTTTTCAAGGTTGAATTTTAGCCAATTATTTGTAACTAAATGTGAACAATAAAATCGAAGATTAGTGAAGTAAAACAGTCCATTGTGGTTTGAATAAAAGAGAATGTTGACGTTGTGAACTTTCAAAACTCTCCGAAACAAGCCCTATTTTCAAGTACTCTTAGACCTTTCTGATTGTTAAAAAGGCACCAGTAACCGTATTTCTATATGCTATACCGTTACCTTGTCATTTTTTACTATGGCAGAGCTGACTAATTTTTGATACCAAAATGAAGCGACTAAAATAAATACGCCAATGCCCATAAATAGAATGACTTTTTGCCAAAGCAGTGCATTCGCAGCATCAACCAATGACAATTTAATGATGGCTAAGAAAATTAATCCGAAACTGTATTTTACCGTTGTGAGGCGTTTATCTTTCAAAAATAAAATCAATGCGCCATGAATCGCCAATATTGGAGAAATGAGTAAGTCCATTCGATACTGAGCAAGTGCAAAGAATAGCGTTACATAGGTAATAGCCGCGATTGAATGCAAAAATAAATCGGCATTGAATTGTAGTTTTTTACCTAGTAATGACTGTTTAAATTTGTTTTCTTTTTGATATAGAGTGCTAGCTAAAAATATTATGGCGGCTAATACATATAGTTCATTTGATGAAACGAGGAACCATGAACCTATGACCAACAGCAAATTAGCCGTGATGATGAATATCTCGTTTCTTTTTAAATGTGCTGATATATTAAGTGCATTAAAAACTATAGCCCAATATAAACTGGCAATGATTACCGCATAAAATAGATTGTTTGTTTGAAAACCAATGATATTTGGAATAGCAAAACCTAGCGATAATACACCCCAACTGCAAATGAATTGCACGAGCGAGGCAGCTTCTTTGCGATTAAGTAAATAGGCTATTGTGTAGAGGCTTGAAAAGCCAATCAGCGCAACAATGCTGTTAATTAGTGTCAATTGCCCTACGAAAATAGCAAAATACGCCGACGCTAAACCAACCAAAAATTTCGCTTCTTTAATGAGTAGTGGATGCTTTATTTTGCGGGCTAACAATAAGGCTAATAATGGTGAAAGCCATAATATCATTAGCGATGCTTCATCAAATCGGCGAATAACCGTACCGATCCAACAAACAGGGATCAGTAGATAAAATAGAATCCTCGTAGCTTCTGCAATATCTTTTATTGCACTGTCTGGTTGATATTTTCGATAAAATGCCGACCATAACCAAAGCTGTAAAAATGTCGAAATGATTGCAAGCTTTGCGAATAGTGGCAGCATGGCAAAACGATAACTATCAACCATTAGTGCGCCTTGGTAGGCATAAAGCAATGCGGCTATGACAAGTATCGCTGCCAGAATTTCTATGGATACTTGTTTACAATACTTAGCTCTAAACAATAGTGCTAATTGCAAAAATATTATTAGCGCACCCGTCCAATTTCCCAGCCATATATTGGCGCTTGCAATAACTAAAATTGACAACCACAGTACTTCAATAAACTGTAAGAATGCTTTAATACTGTTTTGTGTGAATTTATCAAAAACATTCGAATTGTTTATCAGTCGTTGCCAAATCGCAATAATGGCGACAATCATTATTGATAACATCCAACCATCAACAGATTTTAATGCAGGTAATGGAAAGTAAAATGCTAATGCAGACCAAGAATATATAAGTGCTATAACAGTTAGTACTTGTCCTTGATTAATAGGAGATGAAATTACATATCGACGACCAATTGAAATTAACAATATGCCTTCTACTGCCCATGCAATACCCCAATAAGCATCACTAATTGTACTGACAATTGTAAGTGCGGCCCATGAAGCTGAAAGCAAGATAAAGAAATGTGTTAATTCACGTTTTACTTTATAAAAGAAAATACTGACCGCGATAGCAATGAAAGTATTCAAAGCAAAACTAAAGCTGATGGTAGTGGTAAATATGTCGGTCGCTTGAAAGAAAACTAAAACGCTTGAACCGGTTAGCGCGGCAAGAAAAATTAAGCTTTGGTTAGTTGGTGTGCTTTCTTTATAAAGCGTGAATGTAACATAAGCGAAAAAGAGTAAATAAAATAAGTTAATAACCCAAACAGATATTAAGGTGTTTTCGACGCCAATAATCCATTCAAGGGATACTAGAGTAAAGGCCAAACTTAAGTGAGCAAGCCATTGTCCGACATGACGATAAGCTAAGATTAAGCTACTCGTAACGACAAAAGCCAATGATAATAAATAATAAAGAGGTTCCGCGCTAATAGTGCTAGAAAGCATTGGCATTGTTGCTATACCTATTACGCCTAAGGCAGCAACTATTTTGGTATCTAACCATAAGGCAATCACATGACAAACTAATGCTATGGCTAAATATAAAATTAATACCAGTATATTGGGGAGTAGGTTATAAACACTGCCCGAAAAATAGACCGTACTATAGGAGAGCAATATACCTAACGCCACAATCGCTGTGGCGAATTCACCAAAACGAGTTTTAGTTTTAAGAGTTATGCCTAACCCTACGACGAAAATAGCCGCAATACACATTAATAGAGATTTAGAGCCAGTACCAAGTTGATCAATGAGTAATTGCATTAAATAACCAAAACCGGCAAGCGTTAGCGCGATTCCAACCATTGTTAGGATGAAAATACCTAACATGCCTCTTTCTTTATATGACTGGTAAATCTTTGTAATAGGAGAGAACCAGTCAAAAACAGCAGACAGAATAGTTTTAATTAACATCAGAATAAATGAAGGCTCGATGGGGGCAGGTGTTTCCCACTCTTTTCTAGACGATAGGTATTCATCGGCTGTAATGACGTTAGCACTAGGCAAACCACCATCAGTAATTTTGTTTGTGTTTACTGTGGTATTAAGTTCTTCAATTTTAGTGACATTTGGTGTTTTATTTTCTGTTGGCGTTTGCTCTTTAGCCATTAAGATATTTAAACGATTTTCAACAGCACCAACTCGTTCACTAAATTGAAGTTTAAGTAGTGCTAATTCTGACTTTAGCGCTTTAACTTCTTCATTCATCGTTACATCCTGTAATTTTATTATTTAATCACAATATTGTTATTTACAAATATCTATAAAATATTTTTAGGAACAATTCTTCTTAGTTTTACGCCCAGTTGCTTTAATATACTTTCTTCACCATCGGGATTCCATTCTAAGGTTGTTTGCCAAGCATTTTCAGGCTGCATTTCTTCTAACATGCCGGCTTTAACATCCATTGATATTGCTTTTGAAGGAATGACGGTGATACTTTCGGTGTTTAAATTGGCACTACGGGGATCCAAATTAAAGGTACCTATCACGGTAATCTCATCATCAATAACCATCGACTTCGCATGCAAGCCGAAAATTGGCATTTCTTGTAGCTGCTTTTGCATTACATCAGACATTATTTTTTGTCTTATTTGTGCGTCAGGTTTAAATTCGTAAATCTGTACACCTGTTTTTAATAGGGCTTTTCTGTCTCGTTGATAGCCACTAAATGCTTCTAAATTATCATTTGAAGCCAAACTATTGGTGAGGATTTTTACTTCAACACCCTTATCGACAAGTGTTTTGAAAATGTTCTTACTTAAATCTGTCGTCACTAAATAGGGGGTTTGGATGATGACCGACTTTTTAGCATTTTTAACCAGAGTAATAAGCTTTTGTGTAGAAAGCCCACTGCCGCCTAAGAACTTACTACCATCATTTTTACCTGGTAGGTCTGAAATATACTCAACTCCGTTTATCCAATGAAGCTTTCCGGCTTGTTGAATATTTCTAAAAGCGGTTGGGATATTATTAATTTCATCTCTAACTTTTGGAACAAAATTAGTGGGATCGCAAGCATATTGATGCAGAGCATTATAATTAGTATTAATTTTATTTTGACTTGAGACTAAATTTTCAACCGAGACACTTAAGCTATCGGCCCAAAAGAGATTAAACGAATCTTGAATATCGTTTGTCATACCACCTAACAATAAAACATCTCTGTCTCTGAAGTTAAACGTGTGGTCATAACCAAAATATTCGTCAGCGACATTTCGCCCGCCGGTAATTGATACTTTGCCATCAACGGTAAAAGTTTTGTTATGCATGCGTTGATTTAAACCATGAAAGTCAGTGGTTAAATTTACGACTTTTTCAATGATATTTTTCCCAATATTTGCCATTGGGTTATAAATTTTGATTGATAAGTTGTGATGAGCGGCTAATTTTAATAATTCATCACCATGGGCATCGACCATAATGTCATCAACTAACACCCTGACTTTTACGCCTCTTTCTGCGGCTTTAACCAAGTAATCAGTCGCGATTAAGCCAATATTATCAGTAGAGAAAATGAAGTACTGAACATCAATGGTTTGCTGAGCATGTTCACTCAGCCATGCTCTAGATAACATCGCTTCAGTGCCTTGCTCTAGCACGTAAACTCCAGTGCTGTTCTTCATTTGTTGCTGGAAAGGAGCTAGGTATTTTGATAATGCTTTTGTTGGTGTATCAACAACGGCAGCACAAAAGTCTTGCTCTGATTCTAATATATGATCTTCTATACCTGAACAAGCGGGTAGTAAAATAAGAGCGAGTAATACAGCCGATTGGCTTATTAATTTACCAAAATTCTCGTTGATGTTTTTCTGAGTTTTATTCATCTGAATTGTATTAATTATCAAGACTAACTTGATCGTTTAATTCCTATATATTTATAGATTAACTTCTACGTAACGCCTTAAATTGTGGCATTTCCCAGGGGCGCATCGCTAAAAGCAAACCAACATGTTGTCGGTTTTCTAAGGGTAATAACGCATCTTCTTGATTCAATAAAGCCATTTCTTTTTTTAATTGTTTGAGCTTTCTTTCAATAATATTGATGGACGTTTGGCTATACGTACCGCGAATATAAAACCTAAAACTATTTTCATCGGTGAAACTTGATGCCATGAATTTTTCAATACCATTTTTTTCCATGTATTTTTCCAAAGGCCCATTAGGTAACCAATGGAAGTTTTGCGATATTAACATCTTATATTGGTTATTGGGTAAAAGTTGGATGATTTTTAGTCTATCTAATTTAGCCATTAACTGAACACATTCAAATTGGTCTATTTGATAATGATGAATTATCTCATCAAATTTCCAGCCATCACGCACACAGGCCGCAACCAAAAACAATTTAGTATCATCTATTAACTCTTGTTCTTGTTCTGACGTTAATTGAACTAATTTTTTCTTTTGGTTTTCCACTAAAAGGAATAAATCGGATAAGCCGATGCCTGCAACAGTACAAATTTCCTCTAACCGAACTAACGAGAATTGCTTCAAGGAGAACATTCTTTTTACGTTTGCTTCACTCATCTTAAGCCGTTGGGCAAGGGTTTTATAAGTGATGTTCTGCTGCTTTAGCGTAAGTTTCAATGTTTCGCATACTTCGGTTAACTGACTCAAGTAGTGTATTCCTATACCAAAGGTTGAATATTCTAATACATTACACGCATTGGTTTATTTAAACAATTCTATCGTCATAATCAGTCTTGTTTTTAACACAGATACTTTTAATAAATAATAAGGAAGCAAAATGAAAACATTAAACAAGGTTTTATTAATATTATTAACCACAACAAGTTTACAATCTTTTGCCGACAGTGGAGCGTCACAAAATGCCAGTGCAGCAAGCAAACATTCAGCTTTAGCTGCTTCACACGGTATCGTAGCCAGTGCAAAATTAGGTAGCGCAGTGATTGCTACGCCACTAATTGTTATTGGCACTATCGGGAACGTGTCATCAAAAGCAGGCAATGCACTCATGGAAAATGCACTTTCAACCACACCTTTAGAAATTACAGAGAAAACAATCACTACAGCACCTTCCCCTGCTCAAATCATGAAGATTAACCAACAGGAGAAATTATAATGAATAAGCTTTTAAGTTTATTAGTTGCTTTAATGCTGGCCGTTTCTCTACCTATTTTGGCAGGGAGTGCTCAAAATACAGAGTTACAATTTTCAGCGAAAGAAGTTGATAAATTCGCTAAATCTGTTGAGTTATTTGCCGCTAAAGAAGGCGCACGCGCTTTTATCATTGGTCGGGTTGGCAGGCCAGAAAAAGACTTACCTGAAGGGATAAAATTTACTCATACAGCTATTGCGGTGTATTCATCAATTACGCTTGATACCGGTGAAACGGTTAAAGGTTATGCGATTCATAATCTTTACCAAAAAGAAGGGCAAGCAGATAAAAGTGAATTGGTGATCGATTACCCTGTTGATTTTTTTTGGGGCGTGAGCAGCTTAAAGGCCGGTATTATTATACCAACGCCAGCATTACAGCAACGCATAGTCAATGTGATCGCTAGCGGTAAAGACCAGCAGCTACATAATGAGAATTATTCTGTGATTGCTAACCCGTTTAATAATACCTTTCAAAATTGTACTGAGCATACCCTCAATATTTTAAATGCTGGCGTTTACCAAACAACAGATATGGCCCAGCTTAAAAGTAACGCAGAGCAGCATTTCAAACCGCAAAAGATAAAGGCTAACCCTTTTAAATTATTGTTAGGAAATTGGTTTGTTGATGATGTATCAACCAAGGATCATTCAGGGAAAGTGTACACAACGACATTTACTACTATCGGAAAATACTTACAAAAGAATGAATTATTAACTAAAGCTGTTGTGCTTAATAAGGAAGGCTTTACTGAACAATTACTATAATGAGCTTAAGAGATGGCCATGATTAATATTAAGCATGGCCATCTTTCTTACTGGCAACGATTTTCAATTAACTTCACAATTCTTTTTTCTTTGGCGGATAACTCTCGTTGTTGATATTGGTACTCTGCTTCATTACCGTTACGATTGTTGGTATAGCTAAGATAGGCCATTAGCTCATCTTCAAAGGATGAAAATTCAGGCCGATTATCGAATCTCTCAATGTTTCTTTTGTGCATAGCAAGATAGATATCCACAGCCCTTTCAGGGTAATGATAATCATCTATCTGTTGCCAAACATCTTCTAATTCTTCGTCCGTATATTCAGCATAATCAATTTTAATCAACAAGCACCTCATCAATACTGTTTTTCTTTCCTGATGCTAATTCTCTACTGATTTTTTGAATATGGGTTTCTGAACTTTTTACTGACTTTTCAGTAGTAAGGTTCAATGTCCTTAACGTATCAATCATTTCAATATCGACGTTCTTATTGCTTTGCAGTGCTGTAACCAGTGGTGTTAGAAATGACTCCATACTTTGGCTAAATAACGACAGTGTTTGTGCTAACTCTGAATTATCAGGCTTTTCAACATTTACTTGTAGTTTCAAGCTGGCAAGCGTTTCATTTAAAGTGTCTAAACCTGTTGATTGAGGCTGTAACAATGCCTCGCCTATTTGGTTTAACCCTTTTTGTAATAATGATATTTGGCTAGCGACAGCTGCAATAGGGTTCTCACTGTCGCCAAGGTTTTGGTGACGAACAAAATCAGCTTTAATTTGCTTCCATCGTATGGCTTGTTCATCCGTTTGAGTGTCACGCAACTCACCGAGTTTGAGTAAGTTTTCTTCAGCGCCTATCGTTAACGTTTGAGCTTCGCCACGATAATGATCAACGATGAGTTGCTCTACCTCTTCTTCGGTCATTACCGGAACAACTTTTTCAGCCATTTTATTCATATTACGGTAACTACCCTGTAATTTGAACGGGGGTTCAGTGCGATATTTATCGTCTTGCGCGGCAGAAGCTATGTACTGCTCATTGGCTTTTAAAACGGTTTCTTGAATTTTGCGAATACGTTGAATAACAGCGACTATTTCATTTACTTCAGCTTGAGAGTAACTATGTTTTAATTCTGTCGTCGCCACTTGTTCACCGTCAGAAATTCTGACTAGGTTATATAAATCAGCCATATCTCGTGTCGCAAGTGGTGCAATGTAACGATTACTGGTTAAACTGTTTTCAATGAAACTTAAAGAGAATTCATGTTCTCGGCCACTTAAGGTATCGCCTAAGTTATAGATATCGGCGCGGTTAGCTAGCATATCAGGAATACTAAAGGCTTCTCCTGATTCGGTATAAGGGTTACCTGCCATGACAACTGCGAATTTTTTTCCTCGCATATCATAAGTTTTACTCATCCCGTTCCACACACCATCAACTTTTCTTGAACCATCACATAACGAGATAAATTTTTGTAAAAACTCTGGATTAGTATGCTGAATGTCATCGAGATATAGCATGACATTATTGCCCATTTCAAAGGCTAAGTTGATTTTTTCAACTTCATTTTTAGCGGTTGAGTTGTTTGCTTGAGCCGGATCTAGTGATAATTGGTCATGACCGATAGACGGACAGTTTATTTTAACAAAGGTCATACCTAGCTTGCTGGCAACGTATTCAATAAGCGTAGTTTTACCATATCCCGGTGGCGATATTAGCAGTAATAAGCCCATTAAATCTGAGCGTTTATTATTTCCCGCTGCGCCAATTTGCTTGGCTAGGTTAGTGCCAATAATTGGGAAATAAACATCGTTAATCAATTTATTACGGACAAAAGAAGACAATGCACTTGGTTTAAATTCTTCCAAACGTAATCGCTCACGTTGCACTGCTAATACACTTTGCTTTTTGGCGTGAAAGCCTTTGAATGCCGGCACATGCTCATGGCTAAATTGACGAAGTCGAGTAATAAATTCTTGATAGTTTATATTAATTTTTCTATCGGTAATTTGTTCATGCTGCCCTAGTAGACCATCAACAACACATTCAGTATCAGCAAGAGAAGTATAGAACTCACACTGCTCTTGCATCAGCATAAAAATGGCTGCTTCTGCCAGAACGTCTTGATGAATATTCATTTCCTGATGCGTAGAGAATGACTGTAACCACGCCCAGTGAAGTTGATATTTTTGCTCTAATGTTGCACAACCAGATAATGCGCCACTGACTTTATTTTCTAAACTCTTATGCTTTAACTGGCTCTTCAGTTGGTTTGCTAATTCAGTACTACTTTCTTTAATAACAAACTTTTGCTCCGCCTGAGCGAGTTCTTGTAGGAGGTAGGTTGCTGACAATGATGTGTCACACTTCAGCCAAGGCTGACTTTCTAGGTAGGTATCTAATAACGTGGCAAGTTCTTTGATCAGTTGCTGACGTAGTTGATTATTACCAAAGGTTTCTTCCATGATATGTAGGTTATTACTGCGATGTAATAAATCTTCTCGTCCATTACTTGCTAATTCTTCAGAGAAAAATAGTACCGCGAGTCTTCGTTCTGCTACGGGATAAGCAAGCAGCCCAATAGATTCTCTTAAAGCAAGTAATTGCGTTAATATCAAAGCAGCATCAGCATCGTGCACGCCTTTGTCATATCCTTCTTGATAACGTGGTTCGGCAGCTTTTCTCACCACATCATTTATTTCATTATTTTTTACCGCTGCTTTTAAACTATCGAGTTCAGCTTTGCCTGACAATTCAGCATCAAATAATAGGCTTGCGGCTAAATATTCGCCTCGATAAACCTGTGTAGATTCAGAAATGAGCTCTTGCTGCCAAAGGTATTCAGTATCTGCAAATATATCAGCTGCTAACGTTTCAAAGTATTCACTACCACTAATATGTAAGACCATAGAGCCATCACGAGGTAATAACGTTAACTCTAATTTTTGTCGATTTACTGAAAATTGATGATCGCCTATTTTCACTAAACTACCATCGCTAGAGTAAATATCCGTTTTGTCTCTGAGTGCTCTTATTCCTTGTTCTTTGGCATTTTTCAATTGGGCATCAATATCATCAGCTCTTACATTGTCGTCAAGCTCTCGAAGTTGTTCAATGAGCTTTCTAAGCTTGGCAACCATAGGGTCGCCAGCAAAATAGCTATTTAACTTGTCTTGCTGATTGAAAGATTGGCTGCGCCTGATCACACCTGAAATAATACGCTCTGCTGCGGTCATTAAATTAAGACAACGACGTTGTTGTGCATCCATAAGCTGCTGCTTATGTTGTTCGAAGTTATCGTATATTTCATCTCTTTTAGCGATGATCTCATTATAAAAATCATCATAATCGCTAAACTGGCTTTCTAAGTCTTCAAGCTGAATCAGTATTTGAGAAAGTTGCTGATCACAAGCTTGAGGCGTGTCACTGGCATTTAAAGCGCTGGTGACACTTTGGCTTAGGAGTTTAAATCGAGCGCCGAATTCTGCACTCGCTTCTTCACTGCCTACACTTTTAGCTGCCAGGTCTGCAGTTGCTTTAACGCGGTTTATTTGGCTAAAAACCGCTGAAATATCTTCTAAAATTCGTGTTCTTTGTCTGCTGTCTTCAATCTCTAATGAGAGCATAGTGCGATTAAGTAATTCTAAGCCTTGTACGAGTTCTTCAATTGCTGCTCTAACAGGTTTTAATGAGGTAACAGATTCACTTGTTTCTATTTCGTTTTCTAATTCTGCGATGGTCTTTTGATATGGAATTAGTGCATCATCATGTTGAAGAAAGTCAGCAGTTGCTTGGCTAAGCTCTTTCGTTAACGTATCTAAATGACTTTCCATAGCAATAATTGCGTCAACATCGATATAGCGCAAGTCTTTATGAGAAATTAGCTGCCCTTTAAATTGCGCTAACTCAGATAAACTATCAACGAACTGCTTTGCATTATCAAAGCCAGAAACTTGAACTTGCGAAACTAATGTCGATAGTTTTTCTTGCGCTTGCAGTAAAACAACATCTGAATTTTCTTTAATGCTAGTAACTTTTTCGAATTCATCTAAAACCAACTCTGATGTTGTTGCTACTTGTTTTATCAGATCATGAAGTACAGCGAGATCTTTATCATTAAGCCAGTGATATTTATCAAAGATTTGTCTTGATTCTTTCACTAAATCATTGAAGTGCTGTGCAGTTGGTGTTTGCACCAATATCAGTTTGGCGACGCTGTATAAATCAGAAATACCACGAACAAGTTCAGGATTTCCTATTTTACCAAAGAAACTATTATCGGTTGGTTGATTACTGGCAAACTCTTCACTGCAAAAAGGCGTTTGCCATATTTGCATGGCATGAACACGTGATGGCTCAGATTCAGCATTAAAAACCACCGCTCTGCCGTTGTTATATAAACTTTGACCATGGCCATAAATTGGGTTTTGTAATGTTCTAGTGATCAAGTTATAACCAAACAAAGCGTATTGCCCTTCGTTTGGTTCATAGAAAATATATAGGAAGTCTTCACCGTTAGGTGACTTCATAACACGATGCAGTTGTAAATCTTCTGCATTATCTTCAAAACTTTTGTTTTCACCACTTTGCAGGTAATAACCGCCAGGGAAAATAATTCCGTGATCTTCTGGCAATTGGATGCAGGCATGGGCAATGGCATCTTGCCTAATCACTTCTTGAGTTTTACCGTTAAAGATTAAGTGGCGAGTTTCAGTTTCACGATAGGGCTTTATTTTAAGTAGAATAAGTTCGCCAACTTTAGCGTAATGAATTTCTGCATCATCTATGGATTGATGTTCATCATCGACAGGCTCTGAATATATGCCTTGGCCTGCTTCGGTATTGTTTTCAACTTTTAAAGTAATCGAGCCACCAATTGCCTCAACAAAAAGTGTGTCATATAAATTGAAATGTGGATGCTTACCTTGTTCTTGCTGCTCTCGTGATACTTTATGCCATTCAAAATCGAAATTTTCGGGCTGTTTAATATCCCTTTCACCACGATTATCGATGTAACTAACGTTCTGTTCTGCGTCGATGCCCCAGCGAAATACCCTGATATCATCAAGGCGTTCACCGATACGAAATACGGCAAATACCTTACTCCCTTGTCGATAAACATGGGCTAAAAAGGTTTTTTTGTAATAGGTATATAATTCATCAAAATCTCGGACAAATTCAGGGTCTTCAAGAAAGCTACCTTGCATTGGCACATCAATAATCTCTATGTCATCGCCGTCACCTTTGACTTGGTGCAAACTAAAAACATCTGAAACTGTAATGTTTCGCTTTAGACCTAAAAAGACGTTATAGCCAAACAGTAATGTATCTCCAATGGCGGCAATATCTCTCGCAACACAATTATGCTCAGTTCTTACTCGTACACGAGCATCAACTTTCATATCGGTGGAGCCAAAAGTGACAATTCTTTCGTCGTTTAGCTGCTTTATTTGTGTATTAAGGTCACTGCCTAAGGCTGATAATCTGCGCTGAATGAGTTCATATGACCCACCTTCTGCAACAGCCTGATTAGTGACGCTATCCTTATCTGACATATGAGACTCCATGAACTATTGTGCAATTATCTTTGAAGTGATAATTGCACCTTGCCTAATTTATATGTGATGAATGAACTATTTTGTGCCTGAAGTTTTTTCGCTGCCTAGGTTTAACAAGCTAGCCAATACACCTTTTTGTGTGTCATCAGCATTGTTTAATGTTGAAAGTAACTTAGACATATTGAAATTCTTCATGGTTTCGCTCGTTTGATTAGCACCGGCTAATACACCACCTAAATCATCCATAATATTACGATCGCCGTTTAAGTGATCTTTAAACAATGTTTTTACCGTATCACTTTCATTCACTAAGCCATCAATAGACTTACCAACTGTAATAGAGCTCATGAATTGACGTAAGAATTCTCCGTCTCCACCCATAATATTAATATTGGCTTCACTTAATGCCGTGGCTAATACACCCGCTTGTTTCTCGGCTAAATCAACGCTGTTGTCTAATTTCGCTAAGGTTAATTCACGCTCTTGGTTTAAACGCAAACCGAAGGTTTCAAATTCTCTCGCTTGTTCTGACATCGCATTAAGCACGTCTTGTTTCTCGCGTAACCCGGTCGCTTCAGCCAAAGCTTTTTCTTCTATACCTTTCGCTTCTGCGGTAAGTTTAAGCTCAAGTGCTTTTGCTTCAGCTTCGCCTTGTCTTTCATGTGCATCGGCTTGCGCTAAAGTAATTTGAGCTTCTGCCAATCCTTTAGATGCGGCTTCAGCTTGGTCACCTTCTGCCAATATTTTCTTAGATTCGGCCTGCTTACTCGCGGTTTTTAATTCAGCTTCTGCGATCGTTTGCATTTTCCTTGCTGTATGCTCTGCTGCTTGTTCTTGTGCTTTCGCTGATTCTATATCTTTAACAAGTGCTTGTTCAGCTTCAGCTTTTGCATTAATTACCACTTCATCTTTTTTACGGTTTGCTTCTGAAACAACGCGTAAATCTTTGATACGTTCTTCTTCTTCTGCAACACCTTTTTCGACCATGATGCGCTCACGTTGCACTTCGGCAATATTTTTACGTTCTATTTCTAGTGCCTTTTCTTTGTCTATCCGCAGTGTTTCAACTTCTTTTTCACGGTCTATAGCTTCAACTTGACGCGCGCGTTTTACTTTTTCTTCTTCGATCGCTACGGCTCTAAAGCGATTTTGCTCGGCAATATCAGCTTCACGCTGTTTGTTTTCTTCAGCAACAGCGACCACTTGTTCTGTTTCTATTCTTGCCTGTTCAGACTTACAACGCTCTTCTTCAACAATCTTTGCGGTTTCTGCTTCTTCACGCGCTTGCACGGAAGAAATTTCTCGGGTTTGTTTCGCTTGCGCATCAGCCAGTTGGCGATCTAATTCTAAACCTTTCTCTTTTGCATCGATATTTTGACGTTTTATACGAATTTCTTCTTGGCGTTTTAAATCATTAGTTTCAACACTTTGCTGAGCTGTTAACTCGGTAATACGTCTGATACCTTCAGCATCCATAATGTTATTGGGATCTAAATCATGGATTGAAGTTTGTTCAAGGAAATCAATGGCGACATCTTCTAATACATAGCCGGATAAATCCTGGCCAATAACTTCTTTGATTTTATCTCTGAAGATATCACGTTGGGTAAATAGCTCAGTAAAGTTTAATTGCTTACCAACAGTTTTAAGCGCCTCTGAGAATTTAGCTTCAAAAAGTTCTTGTAACGTTTCGGGGTACGAAGAACGATCACAACCGACTTGTTTTGCGACACGTAAAATGTCTTCTTTCGTTTCATTTACGCGGATATAGAAAGTGATAATGATGTCTGCACGAATATTATCTTGACAGATAAGCCCAGATCGCCCTTTTCGTTCAAGCATCATGCGCTTAGTTGAAATATCCATAATTTCTTTTTTATGGATCACTGGAATAACCATACCGCCCGTAGTGCTTATTTCTGGTTCTGATCCGAGTTTGTTAATGATCAATGCTTGGCCCTGTTCTACTTTGTTGTAAAACTTAGCAACCATGATTAATAGTGAAAAGACAAAAAGTACGCCGATTCCAATCGCTAGATAAAGTGGTTCCATTACCATGTTTTTTTTCCTCTTATTTAGAAACAATAGCCACTAACTAAGTGACCAAATATATTTTGATTTTATGATTATTTATTGTGAATACGGGGCGACGATATAGGCATGTTTATCTGTTAGATACTCTATAAGTAAAACTTCATCGCCGGTTTTTAAGGTGTGTTCTGGATCGCATCGAACATCAAGTAGAATTTCAGCCCCGTTATTAAACAAACGAGCTTGACCAAAGGTTTCACTGACAGTTCCAGTAGCGATAGTTGCACTGTTACCAACTAGGTGATGACTTTCTGTGGCTTCTACACTTTTGAATAGCCCTTTCAAAGGACGAATAACAATGGCAGTTATCGGCAGCGAAATTAAAAAAACGATAAAGCTACTAACAGAGCCCATCAAATAATATAACCAACCGTCAGGCAGCCAAGTTAAGATATAGAATTGCAGGTAAAAACTGATTAACCAGCAAATAAGAATAATGATGCTAATGACTAATGTAAACGGAACACCCGTTAAACCAAAGGTCAGCATTAACCCAGTAAGGCCACCGACAGAAGTATCAACATCGCTGTCTACGTCTACGTCTACATCGAGATCTGCATCCCCAGCTAAACCTAAATCGACAAGCCCTAACATGCCAACCAACCAATAAACTACAACGATACCCAAGAGTGTCGAATATATTACTGTGGGGAATTGTGAAGCGACTTCTAGTAGCTGTTCCATTGTTTATCCTTAAACTCATAGCCAACATCAGCTATTCATTGTGATGTTTACTTTCTGTATTTACCATACACCCTTGACATAATATGTCAAACACATACGAGTTATATCAAATTTATGTGGAACAAATTAGCATATAGTTTATATAAAATCATCAATATATAGGCTAACAGTATTTTGATTTTATTGATTTTCTCGTGACATATATCGTTTAATGATTATATGATGCCTTACGTAAATTTTACAAAGATCACATTTAATAGGGACATAATTATGAAATGTACTAGCTGTAAGCAAGGCGAGTTAATACCAAGTTTTATCGAAGGTCAGTTTAGATCGCATACTTGTTCAGACTGCAACGGCAATTGGATTTTAATTGAAGATTATGTCGCTTGGAAAGAACGTAACCCACAGTTTTCTTTTGATGAAAGCCTTCAGTCTGAGATTGATGAATCTAAACAAGCCATGTTATGTCCTGTGACAGGGACAATCATGAGAAAATTTAGACTCTCAACCAGCACACCGCATCGCATTGATTATAGTGCAAGCGTTGGTGGTGTTTGGTTAGATAAAGGTGAATGGGAATTACTCAAAAGTGAGAATCTAGCAGGCTCATTAAATGCTGTATTGACCGCTCATTGGCAGCGTAATGTCCGTACGAATAGTACTAAAGAAAACTTTGTAGAAATATATCAAGATAAGTTTGGCCAAGAAGCTTATAGAAAAATTAAAGAGCTCAGAGAATGGTTATATCAACAGCCAAATAAAGCCGACTTAAGGGCGTACATGTTGGCTGAAGATCCATATTCAGCTGAGAAATAATCAATAACTCAAGGAAAAATCATGAAAGGAGCAGGTGGTACTTCAGGCGGATTTAGTCACTTTTTTATTGGCATCATAATGATGTGTGGTGGCTTTTATATGTTATTAAACTCTATAACTGTAACATCAAGCTTTGGTATGGGAGTGCGCTTATATGGTTTTTCCGCCATGGGTGGTAATTACAATATAACCAGTGGCATGATAATGATCCCATTTATGTTTGGTGTTGGTCTTATCTTCTATAACAGTAAAAATATTTTAGGTTGGATATTATCTGTAGGCTCAATAACGGGGTTAATCTTTGGCGTAATATCCTCTATTCGGTTTACTTTTAGAACCATGAGTTCTTTTGATTTAATTGTAATACTCGTACTCGCTATGGGTGGTTTAGGTTTATTTCTGCGTTCTTTGAAAGCATTAGATAAACAATTACCTGCTGAATAACATAAAAAATAGTATTTGCCCGTAATTGAGCCGCTTTACAATATCTCTGCGAAGCTATAAATCAATTTGTAGGACATTAAAAATACTCATTTAGATTGAGAATTAATACATGATGAAAATTTTTATTTTGCTAACGTTTTCTTGGTTGATTTTGGCCTGTAGTCAGCAAGAAGTTTATAGCTCTAAAGCGGTTAGTAAACTTAGTCAAAGTGAATCAGTCATAGAGGCCACTTCATTATCAGCTGACGGTCAGTTAACGATTGTTGTTAATAATGACGGTGTTTGTCTTTGGAAAAATAATCAGCAATCTAGCGTTCCTAAATGTTTGTCAGCGAGTCACGCACAGCACATAGAAATAGCTTATATAAGTAAAAATAAACAGTTCTTTTATCTTTCTAATCGGGTATCGGTAAAGAAATATGCAATTAATAATTTTAAAATTGTAGGAGAGTGGCAGGTTGGCGACAATATCATTAATGATATTTCTGTTTCAAAAAATGGTCAATTACTACTGTTAGGTTTTAGAAGTGGTAAAGCGAGTATTATAGATACCCAAACGAATAAAATAACAACGTATCAAAAGCATCGTTTGGATATCAATGCGGTAAGCTTGTCTGAAAATGGCCAAGTTGCTTTTACCGGTTCAAGTGATAAAAAAGCTCAGCTATGGAATACCTTAACCGGTGAAACGCAGTTCGAATTTAAGCATGCTTCTCGTGTTAATCATGTCGATATAAGCGCCGATGGTCTGGTTGGCTTTAGTATTGACGCGGTAAAAGATCGCAAGTTTTGGAACCTAAAAACAGGCCAGCTGATTGCGAACCTCGATACCTATTTAAAGTTTATGGAAGTTAATGATTCAGTTTTCTCTGATGACAAACGTTTGTTTTTAACAGGCTCACCCAGACAAGTCTTACAACTATGGCGAGTTGCCGATGGTGCATTGCTCGCCCAGTGGGAATCATCCATGCAGTATGGACGAGCATCAGTATTAGGTGTGGCAATAAATGAAACTAATCATGACACAATGGAAAATGCTAAAAGTGCCAAGTCCATCATTGCCAGTAATAGCGATGGTGTTTTAGAGCAATGGAATTTTCCCGTTCAAGAGTGATTATTTACTTGCTTAGCAGCTTGTTTTCAATGAATCGTTGCCGAAAATCGCTCAAGGTAATGCTAAAGTCATCAGCCGCTGCGAATTGAGCATCGCTGAATTTTGGTTGTTCTTGTACTTTATACCGTAGGGAATAATCGGATACTTCGCTTGAGTATTTCTTATAATGACTTGAATACGTTGAAACTTTAATATCAGGCACCGACTTGGCTAAATCGAACTCCATAATTCTATACCAGCCATCACCAATGCCAATAGGGTTACCTGCTTTATCCAGAGGTTGCCCTGCATCGATACCGGCCTGACCTCTACTTTGATAATTGGCCATTATTTGGTAAACCTGATGGCCGTATTTGTTATCATCAACACGAAATGCCTGGCCAAATTGGTGACCAGAAAGCACCATAAATACTTGGTCATTGCTGCTAATTAGTTTTTCCCATAATTGCTGTGGGCTATTATGTTTGTCAGGTTCTGCTGCTGCCAAATCGAGCACAGGATGAGACTTTCGTTGGCCTTGGCTATTTAGAAAGTCATGGGTCGATATAATCGTGGGTAATCCCGGATTAGCGTTTATTACGTTTTGTGCCCAATGTATAACACTATCGGAAGCTTGCATTTCTAGTGAAAAATGCAAAAAACGGTAAGCGCCAGCAGTAAATATTTGTGCACTGCTAGTACCACCTTGATAGCCCTCCAGATACCACTTCTTCTTATGAAAAAACTGGCTCTTGGCAGAAAATGCTGATAAAAAGTTAGTCAGCCCGCCAATATGGGCTCTTTGTTCGTTTTCAAACCAAGCTGCGTCATAGTCGTGGTTTCCTGGAACTACACCAAAAGGGATATCTGCTTTATTTAAAATTTTATAACCTTCTATAGCCTTAGGTATTTCTATACTTTTGGTTTTATCGGTTATTTCTATTTCATCATTTACCCATGCACCATCCAATTTGGGGAACCCTCGACTGTTATGCTCAGGGTCTATTCGTAAAGTTTGATGCTGCCAAATATCGCCGACGGAAGTAACAAAGGCTAGGTTGCCACCATTAACCTTGCCTCTTTTCGCTATGTCTTTCATTTGTTCGATAAAGATTTCATTGCTGTTAATTGCAAATCCAGCCGGTTTTTGTCGGCTATAATCAATGGAATTTTGAGTGTCAGGAATAACGATTATTGAAAAAGGTTTATTATTGTTTGGTTTGCCACTATGCTGATTAATACTGCAACCGGAAATTAAATTAAATACTAAAATAACTCCAAGTACTTGTTTTATATTATTGTTTGTCATATGTATTCTTGATGATAGATTTATGAGATGGTCATTCTACAAAGTCAGCCATTTATTTGAAGAACCAGATCTACTTATCTTGCTTGACCAGTTAAGATATCGATTGCCACTGTTCGGGTTTTCTGAAATTATGAAACGTTTTACTACAGCTAAACCGTCAATTAAAAGGTAAATTGCCTTGAGCTTTATTCCCCATTTTAAGTCTCTGAATAACGATGCACATCAGCCGGCAAGTTATCTGCAAATAGTCAGTATTATTAGGAACAGTATTGAGCAGGGCCAGTTATTAGCGGGTGAAAAATTACCCTCTAGTCGAGTTATGGCCAATCGATTTTCAGTCGGACGACAGACCTTGATTAATGCTCTGAACGAACTTATCGCTCAAGGTTGGATTTCATCTAGGCAAAGGGTCGGTTATTTTGTTGCCGAGCACCTTCCTGTTTCACATAGTCATCAATTACCTTCGCTCCCACAATCAAAAACGATGAAGTGGCATTTTAATGATCGTTGCGACACTTTATTCAGCGAGCCAGATCAAGAGTATCAATACAATTTTGTCGCTGGCACTCCTGATATCAATAGGTTCCCATTTGCAGAATTTAAACGACATTTTGCGCAGGTAATGAATTACCCTTTACGAAGCGATTTTAGTTACGGTAACGCTGCGGGACAACCACAGCTATTATCTTCGATGGCAGATTATCTTCGTCGGTCACGAAATATAACCGCTAGACCGCTGCTCATTAGTAATGGCTCACAAGATGCTATTTACATGATTTCCCGTTTATTACTTGGTGTTGGTGACAAAGTAGCTGTAGATCAATTAGGTTATCAGTCGGCTTGGTCCGCCTTTAAAGAGAGCGGCGCAGCATTGGTTAAAATAGCGAGCGATGACGAAGGACTTGATCCTGACGAGCTGGCAAAAGCATTAGCGACAAACCGTATCCGTTTAATTTATTTAACACCGCAATATCAGTATCCAACTACAGTGACTTTAAGCACAGAGCGACGTAATAGAATTTATCAGCTAGCAGTCAAATATGGGGTGCCTATCTTAGAAGACGATTATGACCATGAGTATCATTATCAAGGCCAACCATTGCCACCTATGGCCAGTGAGGATCCTGCACAATTGGTCATCTATATTGGTACTCTATCTAAAATATTATACCCGGGCGTGCGAATAGGTTTTATATCTGCCCCACTTCCTGTTCATCAGGCACTATTAAAACTACGACAAACGATGAGTCACAAAAATGAGAGTATGTTTCAACGTACGCTAGCGTTGTGGATGATTGATGGCGGTTTTGAACGGCACTTAAGGCGGTCAAGTCAATTATATAAAAAGCGCCTCGCTAATACCGATGATACCTTAAGACAAATTCAACGAAGTAACATCAACGACAAACTTAAGCTTGAATATCACTTGCCAGCTGGAGGTCTAGGGCTTTGGTTACGTGTTAATGTTGACTGTAAACTACTGACAAACAAAGCTCGAAGCCAAGGCATATTGATTCAAGATCAAAGTTTTTTTAGTGATACCCCAATCATGAATTCTAGCTATCTTCGACTAGGTTTTGCTAGACAAAGTACAAGTTGCCAGCGAGAAGGTATTGAAAAGTTGATGTTAATTGCCGGCGAGTTGTAAATGAAAACGTACATATTTAAGTTCACCGACAGACTATACGTCAACTTTACAGATAGTCCCTAGGGCAACCGCAACTAATTTCTCTTCATTTTCACACAAAACATATAGCTTACATTCGCAAGTGGCTTGTCTTTTTCCTGATGATAAAACCGTAGAACGAGCAATTAACATTTCACCTATTGCTGGCCTGAGGTAATTAATTTTGTATTCTGAGGTTACGCATTTACCTAAAACAGAAGCAGCTGAGAATGTAATACAGTTGTCAGCTAAATAACTTAAAACACCGCC
>MAAB01001221.1_pt1 | contig 58372 bp, 48 predicted proteins | sample 1115991 | NCBI WGS metagenome assembly MAAB01 (sample SAMN04961124, study PRJNA320927) | seawater metagenome | isolation source: sample BD02T18 sea water enriched with oil for 18 days | place: USA:Gulf of Mexico | collected 2013-07-27 | reverse complement strand
TGTTGTATGAGTAAATAACAACTATATGAATAGATGTACAACTTTCTAAATTATTGCAGAGAAATCTGTATGCCGATTTGCCTGGTGGCAATAGCGAGCGTGTACCACCCGATCCCATCCCGACCTCGGAAGTGAAACCGCTTAGCGCCGATGATAGTGTGGCAGTAGCCATGTGAAAGTAGGGAACCGCCAGGCTTTTACACCAAAAACCCGCTCAATGAGCGGGTTTTTTTTGCCTGAAATAAATGTAAAGCGACATTAAACGCTAATTATTCAGGCTGAATACTCCTGCGTAGTTCAAGCTTAGTTAGCGGAACTAATATCAAGATTATTCTTTCAACATTCCTGCATAAACCTTCAAGCTAGCCAACATAGCAGGGCTGTCTAAATCGGTTTCATTTTTCATCAATTGGCCAAGCACAAGGTTTCGTAAGTAATATAGGTCAACGGCAGTCACAGGGATCGCACACAACGGCTTTCCTGCTTCCATAATGTTAACAAACAAACCGGTTTTCCCTTGTTGGTTTTGAATCAACAATTTAAAGCCCTTGTTCTTTTCCGGCCCATGACTTTTATATTCACACTGATTGAGCCAGCCAAATAACACGCAGGCGACATGCGGTAGCTCTTGTTGAGTTAACTGGATAGAGATTTTTTCATCCCAGTTGTATTGCTGTGGCCCAGATGACTTTGCTCCTTCAAGGCGTACCGTGTCAAAACCGGCTCGTGTTTGATCAGCACCCGCGTACAAGGCAAACTTAGTCCCATAGACCTTGTGACCTTTAAACACCCGCTCTTCATTATTAACTTGTTCTCGTTCCCGATAGGCCGCTTTATCTTGCCGAGGTTTCTGAGCAGCCGGTGCGCGTTGCGGAGTTGCGGCTGGCGGTTGACGCTGAGGGGGAGGTGAGCTTTGCCCACGTTGAGCAGGCCTTGATTGATTAACTGGTTTTTTTTGCTCAGGAGTGGGAGTCGATTGCTGAGAAGCCCGTGCTTTATTAATAGCGGCGGTCACCCAGACCTTAGCCCCCGAGTCGTTAGCTGCCGCTCGATGTAGAGCATCACTTAACAGTTGAGTCGATGTCGTCCTCATTAACTGGTCCATTAAATGAGTATCGAGAGTTATGCCTAACTCAGCATCGGAAAGTAATTGATTTACAGTATTTAAGTCCATGTGTCACATCCTATAGTGTGTATTGATAGTATAACAGTAGCATTATTAGTATTCACTAACCCTAGCAGCTCTTTTCGGTCCCCTTATCGCCATCGGCGGGGGCGACCTTTTTTTTTATTTCTTTTTCCATTCTTTTATATCACGGGTTCTCAAAAGCGCAACTACCGTCAACTATTGGAGTCCACGAGCCTTAAAGTCAAAACCCACGGTTGAATTCGACGGCGTTTAAAAGTTCAAAATATGAAGGAGAGAGTCGGTCGGAGAGAGGGGCTTGCTCTTCAGAGTAAGTGTGATACTGTTATACTATGCATAATATAACTAACACAGGAATGCCTTAATGCCTTCCCCAGAATCCTTTGAACAAGCCGCGTTAAAGCAGTGCTTGGATGAACTCATTACCACGCAGCATCGCTTGATTGATCAAGTCTATGAGCAAACCGAATACCCGTTGTTTGTACAAGATGTCGAACCTGAACTCACACGCCTTAAGTTGGCAGAGAATATTGGTTTGATTGAGTATGCCGATAATGAGATGAAAAACGGCCAAACGGTTGCGTTACAGGCTGTCTTCGGCACCAACAGTGAGACACTGGCGCGGGTGCTAAACATTAATGAGCAGCGTGCCAACCTACATCAACAATTAATGCTGATGGATAAGATGACGATCCGCGATGAGGGAGGGCAGCTAGTTCGCCTATCAATCTATGCGCTGCAGCAACTTGGGTACCCTCGTTTTAATCGCCGGCAAGCGGTACGTCGATTTAATGTCTTTGATAGTCCGTTATTATCGGTGTCGTTTTTTTGGGCCTCGCAGCGGAAAATTAATAAGGCTACCGTTGAATCAGTTCGAGCGGACCTGGAGAAAAAGATCAGTAAAGCCAATGATGATTACGCTTACTATCTTAAAGCAGATCTCGGACACTTAAATTCCCTCGATGCGGATGAGGTTCTTTACTATGTGTACCTGAAAAATGACAATCCTCGGGCGAATTATTCCTTGATGACTGACGCGGGGCCAAAGAAGTCCAGCTGCATGGCATCCAGCCCCTTTTTCTATTTAGCAAAGGCTAAGGCAGGCTTACCAAGAATTCGTGAGTTACCGTTGCTCTCACAGAGGGTTCCCCGGCTATCTCGCACCGATAAAATTATTGATGACACACCGTACTTGCCATCGATCCACGTTCACCGACTTTTGAAGAAAACATCATGAGTAATATTATTCCCCTAGGCGCAAGAACGGCCTCAACCTTACCCATTCCATTATCGACCAATTATCGGTCGTTGATCCTTAATGCGGTATTAAGCTGCAATATAGACTTCGATGAAGTGGAGCTGCTGAGCGAACAACGTTGGTTATCCTTAGATAGCTACTTATCGCACCTAACCGATAATCAAACCTTAAGCGAATTGTGGGTGGCGCTTGGCGCATCACCTGGGGGCGACGTGTACCCTTCATTATTGCAGTTTGGCATGTATATGCGCTTTAAACACCTGCAGGGCCGTATTTACGAGACCAGTCCAGCGGTAGAAAAAGACGCGGCCGAACTGAGCACCGGCGATGTAACATTAGCCGATTTAGATTTAGTCACGGGAAAACCGGTTTACTTCCACTTCGCGCCTAACAGCTCGCAGAGGTTTGTAATCAATGACGACGAATTTAACGGCATCGTTGGGGCTTACCTGCAATGTGAGGAGACAAGGGATGGTAAGCGGCTTTATTACTTAATTCACGACAGGTCCTCTATTTGGAATACGCTTAGTGGCCATATTCACCTCGATAACCCCAAGGTCACACTAGAAGGCTTATCCAAAGGTTTATTTCCTCACGGGGGCTCTTCTAATCAACGGTGTTTCGATCACGTTATGAAGCTGTGGGCGTTATGGTCAACCCATACTTTGTCCGAACGACACTACCAAGAGCACGACATGATTGCCGCCAATCATCACTCAACGCGCCACCGAAGACTGCAGGGTGCTTACAATCGGGTTATGTTGGATTTAAAGTGCGCTTAGCGCTTAATCCCGGCACTGTGTAAGATGCCTACAAGCAGGCCCACTCGACCCTATTCTAATTTTTAGATGATACCGCTGATGAAAAACATATATTCAACCATTGATGTACTTCAGGAAAAGCTTAATAGCTTACGGCCATTGCCGGCCAATACCGTTAAAAGCCTGCACGAACAATTTGTTCTGGAGTGGACTTACAACTCGAATGCCATTGAAGGTAATACGCTCACCCTAAAAGAAACAAAGGTGGTCTTAGAAGGCATCACCATCGGCGGCAAGTCAATGCGGGAGCACTTTGAGGCCATCAACCACAAAGAAGCTATCGATTATGTTGAAGCGATTGTCTCGCACAAGGAGTCACTGACTGAGCACATGATCAATTCGATCCATCAATTGATTCTAAAAGGCATTGATAATGACAATGCGGGAGTCTTTCGCAAGGAAAATGTACTGATCTCAGGCGCAGACCATACACCCCCAGATCATGTTTTAGTCGCTGAACAGATGGCCCAGCTACTAACTGAATACCATCAATTTGATGGGCACCCTCTGGAACGTGCTGCTCGCTTACACAGTGATTTTGTAAAAGTTCACCCATTTGTTGATGGCAATGGACGTACTGCCCGCTTGTTAATGAACCTTGATTTAATGAAAGCGGGCCTGCAGCCGCTCATCATTAAAGCGGCAAATCGATTAAATTACTACGAGGCGTTAGATAAGGCCCATACAACAGGCCAGCTCGATGATTTTTTACGGTTAGTGATTCAAGCAGAAGAGGATGCATTGAACAGCATCTTAGCACTGGTTGATAACCAATAAACAACGAAAGGAATAGACATGGCAAGGAAATTAGCCGTCACGGAACTCGCCAAAATGGGCTACTGTGAAACATTATTAGTGCTCAACAAAACACGTAAAAACGGCCATAAGGCGTACCGTGATGAAGCGGCTATTAAGCGGGGCAATAAAGAGCATGATGCATTTGATGCCAGGGTTAAAAGAGAGCACCAGCCTTATACGCCGGCAACGGATAAACGCTGCTTTATTGCGACCTCTGTTTATGGTCCTGACGCTCTTCAAACTGAGCGCCTACGGCAATGGCGAGATAACTCATTAACTCATAAGGTGGGTGGTGTTTGGTTTATTAAGGCCTACTACCGATTATCACCGGCTATTGCGCGTACATTGGATCGGCACGCTGTATTTAAAGCCTTGGTGCGCTCGATACTTGACCGTTTAGTGAGGTTTTTATAATGTTTGGCCCCGATGAAATCACCGCGTTAGTCATTGTTCTACTCGGTTACGCCGCGTTTTTATTTTGGTCGAAACGTCGCCGTAAACGCAAAGCTACGACTTTCTTTCGAGAAGAAAACACGCCTAAAGAACTTCAAGAATCGACCTTGTACGGTTCTGAACAAGACATATCCTGTGAGAAGCCCGTTCCCTTGATAGGGACTTACGATCAGCTTTACCAAAGACCTGACCGGTGCCTGATCGTCACGGACACGAAGACACGGGGTAAACCCAATGTATATGACTCCGATGTTATCCAGTTGTCGGCCTATAAGGTCATTCTTGAAAACTCAAAAGAATTCAGCAAACGACAAGTTGCTAATCACGGTTATATGCGCCTAGTTTGTAACGGTGTGACTCATTATAAGAAAGTGGATTTAATGACTGAAGAAGACATCGTGGCCCTGTATGAGCGCCGCGAGGCCTTGTATGCTGGCACCAATGAGCCGAACAAAGCCAACACACCGGGCAAGTGCACTAAATGTCATCAATTAGCCCACTGTGGAGGCGTGAAGCGCTACAAAAGAAGGGAACCTCGGGGATCACAACAAGTTGGTCATAAGAAGGACTTTTCAGGAAGGGACTAGGTTCACTGTTTGTTCCATTAGACCTTAACCCTCAGAATCACTTTGCAACGACTACTTAGTATCACCTATTTTTGCCTGAGCCTCTGCTAACAAAGAAAACTGTTCAGGCGGAAGCTGCCCGTAAGTTTCCTCCTCAAGCTGTTGCAAAATATAAATGGTTTCCGAGTATTCTTGCTTTGCATCAGCCAGGCGAAACTGTTTGCATAGCCAATCCCCGAACTCTGCATGAGTTCTTGCTAATTCAGCTTGGTATCGTCTTACTGGGACACCCCCTAGTACTAGCTCCTTCATCGCAGATTGATACATTTCAATTATTTCTCTAAGAGTAATTTCAAAAACCGTGTCATCCATATCTATTACCAGTCGAGAGCCATAAGCTTTTGCCAAATCTATTGCCCACTCGTGGGGGAACTGTTCACCTAACTTAGATCTCAACCCCTCACGCATACCAACTGCGGCCTTAGCGTATACCAATGCCATATCTTTTGAGCCTTGGGTGTACATGAAATTTCCTGTATTCAAATGAAGTCTAGCTAAATCATTTTCCCATTCATCCGGGAAGGTCTCTCCCATAGAGTCGAGTAAAGTATAAAAAATATCCCTAGCCGACGTGTGATCTCTCTCGGCTTGTTCAGAGTAATCAGAATACTTTGTTAAGCTCGCTGCTCTATTCATATAAATCATCGCTAAATTCTTTTTGGACAGGTCATCCCGTTTGTTTTGTTCCTCCATTCGATTAATTAGATGGCCGAAGCAATTTATTTTTTCTTCGATAAAACCTCCAGCATCAAGCAGTGTAGAAATTTCATTTTGCTTATCGTAAGACATTTCTTCTAATGACCACCCATGTTCAGGCATTAGGTTAAACAGCTTTAAAGCCACTTCAGATGCATCAATTTGCCGACCATTTAAATAGTAAAGCTCCATCAAACTCACCAAGGCATCTACTAAAGTGTCAGTCTCACTCTCTGCAGACTCTAATTCATTGATTAGAAGAACCAATAAGCTGGTTTGTTCAGAAAATGAGTACTTTGATATTTCACCACTCCTGTAACACCTCTTAAGGGCGTTCAGCATGTTTTTCTTAAACGAGTCTCTATCTATATATCCTGTCTCTTCATGAATCAATTCAGTTAAGTGCTCTTTTGCCACTTCATAAATATTTCGCTGACGAAACTCATTAGTAACATTACTAAGCTCATCAATTACTGCACAAGGGTAGACTGCCTCATTTAAACTTCCCAGCCAGTCATTATCACTTCTGCTATGAGTCTCCTTCATCACTTCAATAATTAACGGCTTAATAAAACTAACGCCTTGATAACTACTAAGCGCTAGCAACTCACGTAACTCCTGATCTAAAAATTCAAACCTATTTCTAATTAGCGCCAAGTGCGCCTTAGCCCCTTTCCCAACACTCAAAACAAGCTTCTCTCCTTTTTCCGTTAATGGTTGGGATGAATCGAAATCAACAAAAAACTTTCTTGTGTCGTTTTTCATCCATAAGATAATGTCTTCAAGAAACTGTGGGTTGCCGCCAACACGCTCCAAAATAGCATGCAGCTGCCCATCAGTTAATTGGGGGAAGGCTTGAACCAAAACAGGGCGTAAACCATCACTTTCAACAGGCCTCAGCTCATGGGGCTCCCAGCCTTTAAAAAGCTTTGGATTGCGGTGTATCAGTTCTACAAGGTTATGGGGCTCTTGGCTTGATTTAACTACCTCATTATCACTTGAATAATCATTCCATTCACGCAGCCAATGAGTTGCAATAACTAAGAGTGGCCATTCCTCATTTTTAGCCATTTTCCAAAGCCTCTCCACAAAACCCAGTGTATTTGGGTCTGTCCATTGCGCATCATCTAGTACAATAACAACTGGGATCGTAAGCGCATCATTATCGCTTTTATCTAAAATTGTTTTAATGTAATCAAAAACAAGTTGAGAGCTATCTCCTTCCTTCTCTTTTACTAATCCTGAAACAGACAGCTTCTCTCTGTTTTGTCGGCTCTGCTCCTCTTTATAAAGCTCCACAAGGCCTTGCACCTCAAACACCGCATTAAAAATACCTAAAGATGCAATGTTTGCAACAGTAGATAACATTGACTTAACTACTCCTTTATTTATTTCTTTTTTGCAACGCCTCAAAATTATAGGCTCAACATGTGGCGCTAGTTTAGGAAGTCCTTCATATAACGCAGACCCAATACTATTTTGTTGATTACGGCCAGCCGGGTCACTGGCGCGTAACCCCCACCATAACCAAGGTATATCAACAGTGTTTTCTTTTTCAGTGAAATTCGGATTCACGGCTAGTGAGCTTTCTAGAGACTCCAGCGTATCAGGCCAATAACCAGCTCGGTCTTCTTGGTTACTTAACCAAGTATAAAATTGTTGCACTAAGCGGGTTTTCCCCACCCCGCTTTCTGCAAGAAATGTAACAAGTTGTGGTTCATTTTTTCGCGCTTTACCCCACGCTTCTTTTAATATATTTAACTCTGCTTCTCGGCCTACAAAAACATGCCGCCAACTCTGATCGATCATCTTTTCTCCTTAAAATATAAAAAATCCGTTGTTATATCCAATAATCTGTACACTCTATAGCACTAACTCATCAAGGATTTCTTTCTAAGAATAGAGAAGTGGTTCCACTAATTAGGACAGCCTACTTAGGAGTTATTTTTCCAGTTAATCATGCCGCGATTGACGGCCTGATGGTTTCATAATATACCTGATCAGGTGCTGCCTTTAAAGTTTGGTGTTTGCGTTGTTGATTGTAGTAAATCACCCATTTTCCTAATGATGACCTCGCATGGGCCATCGATTCATACGCATTGAGATACACCTCTTCATATTTCACGCTACGCCATAAACGTTCAACAAACACATTATCGCGCCAAGCACCTTTGCCATCCATGCTGATTCTAATCTGGTGGTCTTTTAACACCTGTGTGAATTCACCACTGGTGTACTGGCTGCCTTGATCTGAATTAAATATATCAGGGCAACCATAGTGGTGAATGGCTTCTTCAAGGGCATCAATACAAAAACTCATATCCATACTGTTTGACAGACGCCAGCTTAATATCTTTCGGCTGTACCAGTCCATAATCACAGTGAGGTAGCTAAACCCTTTATCCATTGGGATGTATGTGATATCCGTTGCCCAGACTTGATTGGGCTGGTTAATGGTCATGTTTCTGAGCAAGTACGGGTAGACCTTATGATCGGGGTTGCGTTCGCTGGTTCGTGGTTTCGGGTAAATAGCTTGAATCCCCATTAACCGCATCAACCGAATAACCCGATTACGTCCAATACAATCACCATCTTCTTTTAAGACATCAGTGAGCCGCCGTGAACCTAAAAATGGTTTATCTAGGTGAAGCTTGTCAACTTCCTTCACCACTGTCTGATCTTCAGCTGAGGCAGCTTTTGCACGGTAATACGTGCCTGATCGATGAATGTTGAGCAGTTGGCATTGCCGGGTACGTGGCAATGTTGAGTTTGAATTAATCATGACTTTTCTCTGTGCTCGGTCTAATGACCGAGCGCTTTGGACAAAAAATCATTCTCCATCGTCAACTGACCAATCTTGGCCTGCAGTCCTTGTATTTCAGTTTCTCTGTCTGGCGCCAACCCTTTGCCTGAAGCAAAGACTTCGCTGCTTTGCGTTAATAATAATTTCTTCCATTTAACAATCAAGTTGCTATTAATCCCGTACCGCTGGGATAATTCAGACAGTGTTTGGTCGCCTTATAATGCAGCTAATGCTACCTTTGATTTAAATTCTGGTGAATGATTACGTCTTTTTCTGCTCATCTTCTGCGTCCTTTATTTAAAATAATAATACAGAAAATAACTCCTTAGTTAACTGCTTTTATTGTCCTAATGGACGGAACCATTTCAACGAACTGGTGTTATTAACCGCTACAACCTTCAGTACATGGATGATGAGATAAGACGGTTTTTCGTTGAAGCCTTGGTTCAAAAGGTATTTAGAGCGGCACAAACACGGGGGGAGTACGCTAAAAGAGGGAATTTCACTAGAGGTGCAAAGGTTGATACCTATATTATGTTAGATGAGGTTCAGGTCTTCCCTTAGCCGCCAATGAGAAAAACCTTCCCAGTCAGACCTATAATCGAATTGCTGCAGAAGCACGCAAATACGGCTTAGGGTTAATTGTATTAACACAATCACCAGGAACGTACCCCGCACCGATGCTCACCAACATCACTAAACGAGTTGGGCTTAAGACGAGCCCTATTGATGTTGCCGATGCGAAAAGAAAACTTGGGGTAGCAGATCAAGCGTTATTCAATCACTTGCAGAGGCCTCACACAGCCATCATATCAAATAACAGAGGAGGCTATGATGCAGTCGATATTGAACGGCAACAAAATAAATAGCGACACCTGAATGCTATATTAGATACTCAAGGCCAGCACTAAAAACGATAACAGTAAAAAGGGAATTCACCGGTGAAAATTAAAGTATTAACCTTGGCATTACTATTTGTATCAAGCGTAGGCGTTACGGCACCAAACGAGTCGTTCAATAAAGCAAGAACAATGATGATGGAGGTTTATTTTGACCATCAGGAGACGATCTATTGCGGCGCTCAATTCGACAGCAAAAAGGCGATCACTCTACCGGAAGGGTACGCTTCAACTAAATACATTAAACGGTCAAACATTGTCGAGGCTGAACACGTAGTCAACGCTACGGATTTTGGTGAATCGTTTAGAGAGTGGAGTGACGGCAGCCCACTATGTATTGATTACAAGGGCCAGGAATATAGAGGCCGGCGTTGTGCAAATAAAGCCAGTAGAGAGTACCGGTTAATGCAAGCTGATTTATATAATCTATACCCAGCTATCGGCTCTGTTAATGCCCTTCGTAGCAACTATAACTTTACTCTACTTCCCGATGAAGAGTCCGACTTTGGCTCCTGCCAAATGAAAATAGCGAACAGAAAGGCCGAACCGCCCATATCAGCACGTGGCCGTATAGCGAGAACTTATCTATACATGGAGCAAACGTATGATCGATATAGCATGAGTAAAAATCAACGAAAGCTAATGTTAGCGTGGAATAAAATGCACCCTATCAGTGAATGGGAGTGTGAACGAGCTAGCCGAATTGAGGCTATTCAGGGAAACAAAAACTTACTCTTGTCTAAGTGCGAAAAATTATAGTTAGTTGCTTTGTCATTTAGCTATTTTAAACGGAGTGGTGAGACCGCCAGGTATGTAGCCGTTAACAACCAATTAACGCTTAAAGGATTTTTTGCGCCGGAACGATGCTTGAGTAACTTGTTATACGCTGGCATCAGATTGGTTCTGTAAAATGAAAGCGCTGCCCACCAGGAAATGAAAAGATTGGCTTTATGATTTCACCCCCCTGAACTTTCAACTTTACCGAGGGCAGACTCAAGGTCATTACTATAAAAAACAAGTAACCCTGCACCATTATTTGTTGATGATGATCGCTTTATGGGGAAAGTAGCATTATATCTAAATACTATTGTGGAACGCCAGGTATCCTAAAATTCACCGCTACTTACCTTTACTTCGCCAAAACTTACCATTTCTCTTAATAGCAGCCCAATAAGCATCTGGATTTTTAACTAATTTACCCAATGGCGTATACCACTGCCCATTGATTTTTACTGGTGTAACCCTCCTCCCCTTTGCCTTATCAAATATTCCATTCCAAAACCTACCATTTCTCTTAATAGCAGTCCAATAAGCATTGGGGTTTTTAACTAATTTACCCAATGGCGTATACCACTGCCCATTGATTTTTACTGGTGTAAACCTCCACCCCTTTGCCTTATCAAATATTCCATTCCAAAACCCCATTTATATTCTCCCGTCTAAATGTAAGTTAAAAACTCTTTTCCAATATGATGCCACCCAAACAAGATAATATTGACAACATCACACGAGTCAACTCACTCCATATTCAATCCCATCTTTCTCTATAAGCTTTTCTAAATCAGATTTTTTCTTTTTCTTAAACATTCCAAACATATTGTTAACGATTTAAATGATACAGATTCAGACGAATTGTTTGATGATTAAACCAAGCTTGGTATTAGGCTTCATATTAATTGGAGTCGCTTTTTTTTGCGCGATCAAATACACCGATCATTGCGATAAAAAAACAGTATAGACTGTAAATAGTTTTGTGTAACTACCCGCTAAACGAAGCCCGATAATCAGTTTAGTGCTAACTTCCAGTGCCAGATTGGCCTTATCAATTTTTCGGTGCCTCTTGAACTGTAATTTTGGCATATTTAAGTAATGTCCTTACTTGCCCGCTCGCGAGAAATCAGCTAACCCTCAAGAGAGGCTTATACAACCTTTAGTACACTCATTACAGGCCATGAATTGTCATGGCCGTATTTTTCCTTGCCGATTCAACCCATTGATGCCAGCCAATTTCAAAACGCCGAAGTCCACCCTCATAGTGTTGATTAATAAACTGTACCGCATCAAAATCTTGGCAGTTTATTTCAGCGACGTTGTCTAACATTAACCTTAAAAGGTTCCGCCCATTATCTGAACTCATCATATAAAAAACCAACGACCAATCTATCGCGTAATTCATGTCACTTTTGGACTCATCATGCCATTGCTGATGCGTTTGTATAAAGTGACTTGCTAGAGAAGGTAGTTTTGATCTTCCCAAACGGCTCAAGTGCTCATCTATTAACTCATACGAATATACGTCATTACCTGTTATAACCGTTTTCTCAAAAAAGCTAGCTAAGCCTTCATTCAACCAAGTTGGCGCCCCTCCAAACATCACAGCAATCATGGCGTGAGTTGCCTCGTGTAGAGCGATTCGCGTAATGTGGCTTCTATCACCTGTCGCCCAAATTACCGACTCATTGATACGGCTTGAGTAGAAACCGGTAGTTTTATTGCCAGTATCTGGTGCCACCTTAATTCGATACGCGTGAAACTGATTCTGGTTACTAATAAATCTCATTTTTATGTGCGCAGGTCTTACCTGCCTGACTTTAATAGCATTAATTAAAGTCTTATAAATTTTTTTAATACCTGCAGAAACATGGTCCTTAGTATAAGCAGGCAACTGTGCTTTCACGCTATCAACTGACAATAAAAATGGTTTATTTATTAGCATTTTTTGAATTCGCAACTGCGTATAGTCACGTTTTGGACGCCTATCACTTATTTGTTTTTGCCCGTTTAAATCCAGCCACTCATAAACAATACGTTGATTATTAAGCGTTACACTCGCCACCTTAGCGCAACTGGTATTAGCTAATTTCTTCACTGGCTTCAGTATTCGGCGTTGAGGCATCTCGGTTTGTAGATCAACCGGCTGCTCTGTTAGTAAACCTAACTTCCGAAGTATTAGTGACTGCCGTTCCTTTGAAGCCCATAGGGTGAAGACACCGCTTAAAACAATCAACCCAATTATCACCCGTATAAATATTTTCATCACTCACCTAAGTCGGCTCTTTAAGCTCCTTTTTATCCCTAATGATTTTAGCCCACATTGGCAAACTTAGTACGCTGAGAGAATCCTTATTAAATTTTATATTATTAGTTGCCTTGCCTGACAGCGTCAGTTGGCGCGCTTTCGGCTTTGATGGAGAATTAAGATGCAACGTATTTAAACCATAAATCAGCTGTAGCAGCACTTTAAAAACACTCCATAAATCTATCAGCAGCTTATGAGAAAACCGATAAATACTGGTTATCAAAACGTTAGATGACTTTGATTTTGCAGCGGGCGTGCAATACTCAATACCACGAGTCACTCATTTCAGATACTGAGTATTAAGGCAACTACAACAGGCAGCGGTTTATACAAAGAGAGGTCAGAGCAAAAACACTGTGTTGTGATTTACCATAAGGAAATCATACTAGGTATGTATTATGTTTACTGCGTTCTGTTTTCTGAAAGAGCAACAGTCGGCTTGAGATTAAAATAGTGCAAGCCCCACTTAGAGCAAATACGTTTATCCAGTAATGGCCTGATTTCTAATGAGGTAATTTAGTTGGTTAAAGCGTAGTTAGGCTCTTTGATTAGTCGGCCACTACACATGCAGCTGTCCGACTTAATCTGTCGCATACGTAGTGTATGAATTAACCAGAAGAAAATGGTTGAATTCACATATAAAATTGATGGTGCTCTATATTTAGTTTGTTAATAAGCAATAACAAGGAAGTGCTTTGGAATTTCTTTACCCTGCCCGAAAAGAGCGACAAAAAAGAACAAAAAATTACCGAATAGATGTTGGTTTGGATATTAGCCATTTATTGCTCGGGTTAAACAGAAGGAGGCTTATTAAGCCTGTAATCAAAAAGTTGCTGCCGGCCCTACCCCCACTCAAATTAATAAGGATTTAGCTTTTATGATGACGATTCGCCTTGGTATTGGATTAGATTTAGATGTCGTTGATGGTGAAAGCCCATCATTTGGAGAGGTTATTGTTGGTTTTAGTGGGATGTTGTCACTGCTTGAAAGTCAATTAGGACTTGCAGGAGGCGATGCCTCTTTGACCACAAGGTTGGTGCAATACCACCATTGCCTTAAAGACAATCTTAGCCTGAAACCGTTTTACGCTAACTCGTTCCAGGCCGATCCCTTTGCCAGCACCAAAACGCTATTGAGTTGGCGTGATGAGCTTTATCTATCTGGCTGGACGGGAATATTTAAGACTGACATTCCACCAAGGCTGAAGGATTTAGAAGTTGTTGAGAAGCAAGCCAAAGGGTTTGTGGCGAAAGGTGAGGGAGAGCGGCTTCAGCAGGTTATTGAGCGATTAGATGAGCAGTCTGTTCAGATTGAAGAGCTTATTTTGATTGACCCTTTAGCGATGCTTCCCCCTTTGTGGCAGCAATTGATTGCTGTCTTGAAGGCGCAACATGGTGTCTCTACTCTTGAGGTCGAGCCGATACAAAAAGGCTGCAAAGATAATTGTGACCTTGGCCTCCTTCAAAATTCACTTCTCGATAGCTTAGAGCAGGGTAACAGCTCAAACGACAAGGTTAAGCTATCTGGCGATGATTCACTTATAGTAGTTAAAGCAGGCGCGACCGCCTTTTCAGCCTCTGCGATTGCCAAATTGTTGCACCCTGCACATGAAAAAGAACGGGGTAATCGTTGCTGCCTGCTTGCAGAGCAAAATGGATCATCATTAGATGCGGCGATGGAACAAGAAGGACTACTCCGTCTCGGCTTTCGAGCCAATTCACCCTGGCGTCCCGCATTTCAGGTTTTGCCGCTCAGTTTTGAGCTGCTTTGGCAGCCACTTGATCCACACATTTTATTACAGTTTTTAAATCATCCCGTTGGCCCGCTCCCGAGGCGTATCCGGAAAAGCTTGTCACGGATTGTTGCCTCACAACCGGGCATTGGGGGGGAGTCGTGGCAAGATAAAATCAGAGAAATTCTGAATGAGGAGGCGGAAAGTGATCCAAAGCAGGCTAAAAAACTAAAAGAGCAGATTGACTATTGGCTGCACTCCCAACGCTACAAACCAGAAGAGGGGATGCCTAGTAAAGTGGCAATCAAATTGGTTGAACAATTGTCAACGTGGTTAAAGGGTATGTTGATCAGCTTTGAGGGAAAAGCAGAAGCCTTCTTATACAGGGCTGCACTTAAGCAGCTGCAAGAGCTGCTGGTTATTTTCGGTGAACTGCAACAGAGCGGCATGGTCTTGATTGATCGTGAAAGCCTTCGCCACTTAGTTGAAGGTGTCAGAGGGAGCGGAACCGGCTTGGTTGATCGTATTGCAGAGGTGGGGCATGACTACCCTTATATTCAAAAAGCGGAATCAGCGTCAGCCGTTTTATCTGCAAGAGAGACGATTATTTGGTGGGATTGCCACAAACAGGGTGGGGTTCCAAAATCTCACTGGTTGGCGGTTGAGAAGAAAGCACTTGTAGAGGCCGGTCTTCACCTATGGTCAGAAGAGAGCCAGCTCACGTTGCTAGGCCAAAGTTGGCTGCGTCCGGTTTTACGCGCAACAAAACAGCTGATCTTTGTATTGCATGAGGCATCAGGTGCACATCATCCGGTACTCGATAATATTGAATCACTTGTTGAGGGTGTTCAGGTTGTCTCACTTGAAGAGAAATTCCTAACGAACAAACCGTTGCCGGTGGGTAAAAATAGGGCGCCAATTTCAACAGAGGCGGTTGAATATTTACCACTGCCTTTGATGAGTCGCTGGTGGCAGTTGCCAGCAGAGTACAGCTTGCCTAAGCGTGAGTGGGAGTCTTATTCCAGCTTAGAGACCTTCATCAACAGCCCGTATCAATGGGTGATGCGGTATCAGGCTCAATTAAAACCGGGTGCTATCTCAACCGTTAGTGATCAGAACCTATTAAAAGGCAGTTTGGCGCACCGGCTCTTCGAGATTTTCTTGGGTGAAAATGCTAATCCACTCGAAATTGATGTGAAAAATATTAACAAATGGGCTGATGAAACCTTGATAACGCTACTCGAAAAAGAGGGTGCCGTTTTATTGATGCCGGGCCGCCTAGCTGAATGTGAGAAGTTTAAAGGTGAAACCATCAAGGCATTAGAGACACTGGTCGATATTCTCCAAAAAGCAGAAGTAACCCGTGTTGAGATGGAGTCATGGCAAGAGGGTAGCTTTGTGGGTGGCAAGCTCAATGGAAGTATTGATCTGCTAACGATAAATAGTCAGGGGCAAGAGGCGGTTGTTGATATCAAATGGGGTGGCTTTAAATACCGCCATGAGAGTTTAGAGAACGATCAATACCTACAGCTGGGAACCTATGCGAAATTACGAAAAGAAAAAACTGGTCGTTGGCCTGTGTTGAGCTACTTTATCATTCAAGATGCCCGCCTATTAAGTAATAACCGCAATTACTTTGCAGAGGCTGAGTTTGTTGAGCCTAAGTCAACAGAAAGTGTTCCCGCCTTTTGGCAACGGGCGGAAAGCAGCTGGAAATGGCGTAGAGCACAGCTAGACGAAGGACGTATTGAGGTGACCATAAAACAGACTGAACCGACAGAGCTGTCGCAGGAAGGGAATGAAGATGGACTTGCTATCCCAGAGAGTAGTGATCGCTTTAGTGATTTCTCGGTGCTAACTGGCTGGAGGCGTGAATCATGAAGTCAGGTTTTCAACTCATCAGTGCCGGAGCCGGTAGCGGCAAAACCTACACGCTGACGCAGAAGCTGAAAACACTTCTCTCATCTGAATCGATCAACCCCGCAGGTGTCATCGCAACCACCTTTACCGTAAGAGCCGCAGCAGAATTGCAGGAACGTGTACGACAAAAGCTGATTTCAACCGGTCAGGCTCAAAAGGCCAATGAAATGGGCCAGGCGCTAATCGGAACGGTTAATGGTGTTTGCGGAGAATTACTCAAACGTTTTGCTTTTGAAGCAGGTCTATCTCCTCAGCAAAAGGTTGTTGATGAGGAGGAGGGTGCGCGCCTTTTTGCGCAGGTTCTTGAATCCTCTTTAGAGGATGATCTAGAGCTAATTAAAAAGATGAATGCTGTCTCAGCCCGACTAGGGATTGTCGATAAGAAAGGGGTTCTACTCTGGCGGCAAGAGATTAAAAACCTTGTGAGTTCTGCCCGTTCAAATAACATGTCCCCAGAGACCTTTCCAGAGTTTGCAGCACAGAGTAGCGCGTCACTTCTGGCCTATTTTCCAAAAGTGGTTACGCGTGACTTAACAGACGAACTGCAAAAGGCGATCAAAAGTGCACTTGATGGTTTTGATCCTGAAGCTGATAAAACAAAAGGTTCAGCAGACTATTTTAAGGGGCTTAAAAACAGCCTTTATGCAATCAAATATCAGAGAATAAGCTGGCCTGAATGGATAAAATTATCTAAAAAATCTCCCACTAAAAAGAGCAAACCGCTAGCAGAACCTATTCAGATGATTGCGGGAGATTATGCACGACATTCACAGCTTCATGAGGATATCCGTTTCTTTATAGAGCAGGTTTTTGATATCGCTGGAAAAAGCTTAAACAGCTATCAAGCAGTGAAAACAAAACAGGGACTTGTCGATTTTGTAGACCAAGAACAGCTCCTTCTTAATTTGCTAGATAACGAGACGGTTAAGGCCTGCTTAAAATCAGAATTGCAGTTGTTAATGGTTGATGAATTTCAAGACACCAGCCCGATACAGCTAGCCGTTTTTGTAAAGCTATCGAAGCTGGCTGACAAGGTGATCTGGGTTGGAGACATAAAACAGTCAATCTATGGATTTAGAGGTTCCGATCCCGATCTGATGCTTGCGGTGACCCGTCATATAGAGAGCGAAGGGGTAACGCCAGAGATACTAGGAGAATCATGGCGCTCCAGACCTCCACTTGTTCAGTACATTAACAACCTGTTTACGCCCGCATTTTCAAATAGCCTTTCAGAAGCACAAGTTAAGCTCGACCCTGCTCGTCCAGATACCCTAGGGACAGTGGTTGAATGCTGGTCACTACAGGGAAGCAATAAATCCAAACGGGCAGGAGCACAAGCTACTGAAATAAAGAAGCTAGTCGAAAGCCAACAAAGAACAGTCGTCGACAAACAGACAAAGCAAGAGCGGTTATTGGAGTACGGTGATATTGCCATTTTGTGCCGGACAAATAGAAACCTGATCGAAATAGCGGAAGGTTTATCCAACAGCAACATCCCCGTTGACTACAAACGACCAGGCTTGATGGGGACGCCAGAAGCGGCACTTGCACTCGCCTGTCTGCGTCGCGTTGCCGATCAACAAGATACACTCGCCTCAGCTGAAATTAGAGCACTAACACTCTGTGAGTATCCAGAAACATGGTTGGCTGATCGCCTCCAATATCTCCAAACAGATAAAGATAAAAATCGCTGGGGCGAAGAGGATTTTGCCCCGCTACAGGCGCTTGCTAAAGAGAGATCAAGACTCCCCTATCTAACCCCTAGAGAGGTGATGGAGCAGGCGATACTTGTTGGCGAGGTTAGAAAAACGGTGGTACGGTGGAGTAAAAGTGAATTTGAAGCGACACAACGGCTCAGAAATTTAGATGCCTTCTTGGGCTTTGCAGATCAATACATAGAGCATTGCCATGCACAAAGCAGTGCGGCCACCGTTCCAGGCCTGATCCTCTGGTTAATGGCGTTGGCCGAGTCAGAACAAGATTGGTATGCTCGTGCATCAGGCAATGCAGTCAGTTTAGTGACGCATCATGGCGCAAAAGGCTTGGAATGGCCTGTAGTGATCGCAATGGATCTTGAGTCAAAACTTAAACCGCGCATATGGGGGTTATCTGTATTAGCCACAGAGGCCGAATTTAAGTGGGACGCCCCTTTAGAAGGACGAAAACTTAAATATTGGCCTAGCTTCTTTGGAGGCCAATCCAAAGATGCTGCTGTTAAAGAGACCGTTGAGAATGGTGATAGCGGAATAGCGGCACAGACTAAAGTGATAGAAGAGACTAAACGGTTACTCTATGTCTCACTCACTCGCCCCAGAGACCTTCTGATATTACCCTTCCCTGAGAAGACAATGACGGGTGAATGGATGCAGACACTCGGAGCCGGGTGGATGTTGCCAGAAGATGAGGAGCTAGAGCTGCCAGATAAAACAATCATTCCGACAGCCTTTAAAAACCTGCCTGAAGTTGAAGAAGAGGGCAGCCAAGAGAGCCATTCGCTATATTGGCCGAAACAACCTGAGCCATTAAAGGGTGAAAAGCATCCTTCAAAAATAGCCCCCTCCAGCGCAATGCCGCTACCTGATGCAACAATCGGACAGATAGAAGAGATTGCAGAGCGGATAAACCTATCGGGCAACCCTGATGTAACCGATCTTGGGTTGGCACTCCATGCCATCATCGCCACCGAGATTATCAATAGAGACGGATCACTAGAAAGAGCGGCAGTCATTTTAGCTGAATATGAATTAACCAAAGCGATCACAGCGCAAGCTGCACTCGACTGTGCCACAAATTTTATAGAGCAGGCTCAGAACCGCTTTAATCCCAATAAATGGCATGTGGAGCAACCCATCAACCTAACCAACAAAGAGGGTCAGCAATCAAAAGGCTGGATAGATCTATTGTTGGAAACGGATGAAGGCTGGGTCATAATCGATCACAAATCATCCCCCCAATCACGAGCAGAATGGAAAGGTAATGCGCTTAAATACTCTGGCCAACTTGATCTGTACGCCCAAGCACTCCAGAAGGCAGGGAAAACCGTTACAGGGTGTTGGGTGCATTTTGCGGTGACGGGTGGGTTACTCTCCCTACAGTTTTAAAAGGGTATAAAGACTTGTTTACCCTGAAGGCGCAAGTGCGCAGGTATAACCTAAACTCATGCGTCAGGAGTAGTTTTATCATGTGATCGGGAGTGGCTCGGTAGGCGTGGCAAATGTTAAGTAATCAGTACTGCTAACATTTTTTCTTGATGTTTTTTAATGTCGTCAAAAATCCACTCCTGCCCGTTCTTTGGTCTGCTTCGATTGTCTTTGCATACCTGCATCATGATCATAAACTTGATTGATGCAACACTGACCTGCTTAATTTTGCCTGATGCATCTAAGTAACGAGTAAGCTTGGCGTTCGGAGTCCAATCTGAACCGGAGCTATTTACCTCACTACCAATCATGGCGAAGTTTCCAAGACAATTTATTTGTTCTTGATTGGGCGCACCATTTTTTCCATTTGCGCTGGCTTGGGGGTAGTAATGTTCGAGACTTCTTCTTGTTCTTGAAAAATAAAATTGATCGAATACTTTCAGCTCAAAATCGCTGCAGCCAAGTGTATTAAAGAAAACTTTTCGTTTATCACTATCCTTCGTTGTCTTTTCGCTACGGAGTTCATTGGCATATTTCTCCCACAGCTTATAGTCAAGATAGTTGAAAATAAACAGCGAAATACCTTTGGAACCTACTGTGCCATCGCCATAAATAGCGTTAAAATCAGTTTTGTTATGAGCCTGATAATTAAGATTAGAACCCAAGATGGTCTTATCGAACGTATCTGGTTTCGGCGTATTAATTGCGTTAAGTTTATCCGCCACTAAGTACACGTCATTGAAGTATTTATCAGCCAATGATGATACAAATTCGCAGTACTTTTTAATATCGCTGTCTTTTGAAAGATGCTGCAAGCAATAGAAGAGGTAATTTTTCCTTTGTCTTGCCGTGAATGATACTTCAAACATAGAAAGTAATTGCACCAACTTATGCTGCCTATCTCTATCATCTTCAAGGTTTTTCAAATATTCATTTGTTCCATCTTTTTGCCATTTTTGCAGCTTCCAAGGGTTGTTATTAATCGTGTCATCTTCATTTGAATGATGCACGATATAGTTGTCCAGAAAATATTTTGCCTTAAGTAAGTTGAAACTAAATTTCTTTACAAAAGCATCATCAATAATAGGCACGTTATCAAATTGCTTAATTAATTCTTTATCATCGAGAATGAAATTTGTGTGGTCAAAATCAGCTTCTTCTTCACTACGGGTAAGCTTCAATACAACAAGCAAGAAGTTTGAAAAATCCATAATAGGCTGAAACGTATCAAGCTTGTCAACTTCACCCTGCTGTTTGACGGCATTCTTGAGCTCGATAAGATCATTGATTGTTTGTGTATTACTTTTACTATTCGTCTTTGGTAAATCATCAAAGCTTGAAACTATAAAATCACAGTGATTGTGTCCAAAAACCTTAGGGTCTCGGTATTTTTGTTGGATATAGACATTCATTTCACTGCAAGATTCCCAAAGCTGATTTAACATCGCCTTGTCGCCGTCTTCCAATTTTTCGATGAGGCGGGCCTTAATTATTTCGTGTTTTTCAAGCTGCTCACCTCTGGAATTCATAATTTCAAAGTAGTGGTTTAAATCTATGTCTTTCGGCACTTGGTAGTGAATAATATGAACTTGGTTCTGAAAATAAGTGGTGAATTCATCAATATCTGTTTCAGGAACTATCTCTTTAATAGCAGCTTTGGCATATTTAAAACCATTTACGATGCCGTTGTCTTTTTCGTCAACCTTAAAATCAGGGATGTTTTGAATGGTATCATTTGATTTTTTTCGTGCTCGGTACGTCAGTTTGTTTTGGAGGGACACTTTCAGTGCCCCCAGTATGAGTTTGATTGTGGTTAACCTCTGTTGGCCGTCAATCACTTCATAGACGTGGTCTCCTTTATGGAAGGACACTAATGTTCCGATAAAATATGTCTGCTCGTGTGTTTCGGAGCCGGCATAAGCATCATAGATATCCTGAATAAGCACGGAAATTTCATCTTTTTCCCATGAATAGTTTCTCTGGTATATCGGTACTTCATAGGTCGCTTTGTCGCCATTATAGATGTCGGCGATGGACAGTTCTTTGAGCGGTAGAGGCTCAGGCTTCATTGTTATCCTCCACAATAAAATTATTTACTTTGAAATAGTAGAGATAGTTTTGATATATACCATTTTTCTCGACACTTAAATTTTTTTGGTTAACTTTTATTTTCCCGTTCGGCAAGGAACTAACCTTGTCTGAAAGTGAGCTTAAAAGCGACACAGGGGAATCTGATTCAGTGATGACTTTATATATGTTAAAAGAGTTTGTCATTTCTTTGTTGCCCATGATGTAGTTTTGTGCCGACTGCCATCCAAGATTGGTGTATTGCGCCCTAAGCGAATAAGCCCAGATAAAAACAATCACTACAAATTGGTCTAACATTTCCAAGTCTATTTTGGCTGGTCGGTCGGTGGGGCAGAACCTGTCAACATAGAGCAAAATAGCAGTATCGAATAATAAGCGTGTTATTCGATTTCCAACACCATTTTTGTATCCTCTTAGGTCAAGAGTTTTTACGATGTCATTATCATTGATGAAATAGCCTTCATACTTATCGTTGTTCTTAATGTCTTTCAGAATTTCAAAGTAGTGTTTTGTATAATCAAAAAAGGGTTTTCCGGCAACGATTGGCGTGTCTAACTGGTACGGTTTAAGATTCCGTATACCTGAAACATAAGGCATTGTTGAATGATTGAACGTATTAGCATAGGCAAAGGCCCCTTTGTAGAATTGCGCGTAAGGGAAGTTGTCCCGCTGGGTGATGCCCTTAAATTTATGTATATTATGCTCGGACAATCCCCATGCCTTGTTACCCTTTGTCCACTCTTTTACGCGATAGAGGTAATCACTGAACAGTACCGAGAGTTCTTTTTGGTCTAAATCCTCCCAAGTTTTCACAATCATTTCAGTCTCCGCGATATCCATATCGTTCATTTCTCGAAGATGATAAGCTTTCAGCAAATCATGGGGGTATAGCTTTTTACCACGAGCATTTTGCGAATCAAAAAACTGGAAGGCTTCGGATAGGTCTTTTGTGATAATAACGATAAGTTCACAGTTATTTTTGATATATTCTTGTAGTTCACCCTTCTCCTTGTCGTCAATAATATTTTTCGCACGCCTCTCCAATGTACGAAAGTTGTTGGGTATATTGCGAATATTGTAAGGGTTATCTGTGAGTTTTTGATCTAAGAAACTAATTGAATCATCAGGTCCAAGGGCTTTAAGCATCAATGAAAACGTAATTGTTCGCTGTTGCCCATCGACGATGTTATATTTTGATTCTTTCTCGTGGAGGATAAGTGTCCCTACTCGATAGGTTTCTTTGTTTGCATTTTTGGCATCAATAATGTCATCTAGCAATTGAATTACATTTTTTGCAGTCCACTTATAGGGCCGCTGATAATTTGGAATCACCAAATTAATGTCTGTAACTTGGTTACCATCTTTATCTTGTGTAATTTTATTGTGTAACAACAAATCACCGATGTTTGTTATTGCGAGATTTAAGGAAGCGTCCAAAAAACTTTCTCCAGTTAACAATATTTTTAGTCACAATCTAAGTGGCATGTTCTATTAAAAATAGAATTACGTTTTTAGAGTGCAAGGCTTTTAATTCATCACAGGCTATTTCTTACTAATGGATATATTTTTTATTTCTTTACAGTACTCTTCGTAACCCATAGCATCAATTAAGTAGTATAAAGTAATGTATTTATTTTAGTAGGCAGCGTTCAATTATTGGAATACTGTAAATTTTGCTTTTGCGCCGCAGACACATAACGGCTACCGTTAGGTCCGTGAAACGGCGCAGCCCAGACCTAACTGTGTTGTCCACGTATTAATTTTACATAGGTGGGCTAACACTTTTGATAGCATAAAGCAGCACCTTATGATGGATGAAGGGGAGTGGAATGAGCAGAGTATAGAGAACCACTTTAAAAAGATGAAAAAGGTGCTTTTCAGTGCTCTAGAAGATAATTATGGTGACGAGGCATAATTAAAAAAAACAAATTAGTAACTCAGGGAAACGACTGTTTAGGGTTAATGATAGGCGTTTACATAATTTAATTTACAGTCTCCTAAAAAACTAAGAACGCCGAACCCACTCAACTAAAACGGACCCCACATAATCTTTACCTAAGTCGTGAGCAACGTTAGGTACAACAACATAATTGGCCTGAACAGAATCACTAAATTGAATGACTCTTTCGTACGGGCTTTGCCAGTCATTTTCACCGACATGGATTTCAATATGCTTGGGAGCTGGGAATGACTCTGTTTCTGCCAACTCCATAAGCTTATTGGGTCTAGCAGGGCTATAGTAACGCAAGGTCTCTTTGTTTATAACGCCACCAAGAACAGGCGATATTAGCAAGATACTTCCGGGGTAAGGCTCTAGTGCTAATAAAGTGTGCAAGAGCAAGTAGCAGCCATAAGATACAGCGACAACTTTTGCATCTTGAGACCAGTAGTTAGACTGTAGGTCATTAGCAACTAACTCAAGTTGCTCAGAAAATGATAAATTTTTAAAAGAGTATGGTGTTTCTCGACCCTCAAGCCCATAACCTAAGTCTAAGATACCTTTGCCTAGCCCTGTTGCAACTTTCCCATCTCTGCCAGGAAGGTAATAAATTGTTTTGTCCGTCATTTATTGAATTCCCGTGTAAAAGTTAGTGCCGCATGACAAGTGGATTACACTCTGTAATCCAATAAATAATCGGCGTTTTAAGGGGGGGTACAAACCAATAGTGCTAGAAGGAAGCCCAAGCCTAGGTGTTTGTCATAACAGTCTACATTTGCTACTTTAGAAAATAAAGCGATTCTTATCGCGACAGGTACGCACGCGTAGTTGTCATAAAATAACCTTTGATAACGTACATTATCATAAGTTATCTGCTAATTTGACCGGCGTAGTTACCGAATAATATTGGAATTGGTCCTTTATTTTATTATAAGAATTTTCTTACTTAAAACTCCCTTGGTTTTTAGGGGGGATTACAGTCGTTGTTGGATTTCTCTATTCATAACGGCCTATAATAGTGAAAGGATGTCTATGAATCACACAAATTAACGCACCACAACCCTTTTAATTTAAAGAGAGAAAGCACGTGAAAAAACTATCAATATTATTATTCCTATCTGCAATCCTGAGCGGTTGCTTTGGATCAGAGAGTAAAGAAGAAACCCACGATATTAGTTGGTACTTAGAACACAAAACCGAACGGTTAGCAAAAATGAAAGAGTGCCTTAATAACCCAGGTGAGCTAAGAGGTACGCCAAACTGTGTTAATTCCATTAAGGCTAACGCTGAAGCCAGTATGAAAAACTTCTAGGGAGGGAAGCAGTGAGCACTATTTATACGGATAACCGATAACGAAGGAGCTATTACTTTTTCTGAGGTACTTTCGATTTCCGTCCGATTAACTACATGCCACCAACCGTTTGTCCAGCCGTTTCCATCCGATTAATTATAAGGATGTCTATGAGTCACACAAATTAACGCACCACAACCCTTTTAATTTAAAGAGAGAAAGCACGTGAAAAAACTATCAATATTATTATTCCTATCTGCAACCCTGAGCGGTTGATTTGGATCAGAGAGTAAAGAAGAAACCCACGATATTAGTTGGTACTTAGAACACAAAACCGAACGGTTAGCAAAAATGAAAGAGTGCCTTAATAACCCAGGTGAGCTAAGGGGTACTCCAAACTGTGTTAATTCTATGAAGGCTAACGCACGAGAAAGAAACAATAACTTCTAAGGAAGGATAACCGTGAGCACTATTTATACAGATATATTGAGACTGTAAATTAAATTGTGTAAACGCCTATCATTAACCCCAAAGCTGGGAGATAGGAAAAATGGACAAAAAAGAAATAGAAGCCTTTGCACGAAAAGCAGCGAAAGGCATAAAAACAGAAAAAGACCTGAGTAATTTTAGCCAGCTACTTTTCCTGTTAAGCAATACGTCAAAGTTTTTAAGTATTTATCAGTAGACTCCTCAGCGCATTTTTCCACGCCTAAGGCCCCGACTGTCGTGCCGAGAAACGAAACCTTCTTCCGTGAAATCTATCTCAGTTATTCAGGTCCTTCTCGTAGTCATTATATGTACGATGCAATTAACAGCTTCCTGAGTCCCATTCAAACCGATTAAACATCGAGTTCCATTTTTGCTTAGCTTGGAAGCTTACCTTTTTGCCATCGGAATAGGTTCTATAACAATTACTGTTAGTGCACTGAGTATTGCAGGTCAGGTATCCAGGTTTTGCATCTGGCATTGATGGATAAGGTGAGTTATTTTTTACAACTTTTTTATATGGAATAAGTAGGTCAGAACGAATATATCCGACATAAACACCTTTGGCCTTAATAACCTCCGTCCAACCATTTTTTTCTGCTAGTTTTAATAGCATGTCTTCCTTGTTAACTTTTGTGATAAGTCGAGACTTTACATCTGGCCTTGACCGTATATTGGTGTTAGAGCTAACGCTTAAATTGGCTAATTCTGTCAAGTACCCATTTAGCTTCTTAATGACTTTATTTTTAATTTCTTTATTGGGTGATTTGTAAGCCTTAGAAGCCCAATCGGCTGCCTTGGTGTAATCCTTTTCAACGAAGCGTCCTTTTTCGTAGAGATTAGCAATTGCAAGCGCAGATGAGTATTTATAGCCTCCCCATGAATTATAAGATTTGGTATAAAGCTCAAATGATTTTTCATAGCTTTGAGGTACTCCATAGTGACCTTCATGCATCTTTCCTAATAAATGGAAAGCCTTTTTTCTGCCAACTCTAGCTGATTCAGACAACCATTTAAATGCTTCTAGATAATTCTTTTCTTCGAAATAAATCATACCTAAAGTCAATGTTATTTCACCAAACATAGATTGCATGAAATCACTCTGTTTTCTAAGGTAAATTAAATCAAAAAATTCAACTATTGTTTTACTTGTTTCTAAGTCAAGAGGGCTAAGTTTCTTATGGTAGCCGGATTCCTTACCTTCTTTTGCAGAAATTTCAAGCCATGTTTTTACATCATCCTTATCTACAGTTTTTAGCCATATATTGATATCCTGTTTATTTAGAGCATCTGTATGCGCAAGGTAACCTTTGTTGCCATTAGAGTGCAAAGCCATGAATGCTGTAGCTATAAAGTATGATTTTTTATGTCTCAGTGCTTCGGCTCTAGTTTTCACGGCCGCACGATAATCTTTCCTGTTATAGAATTGATTCCCATATAAGCGCCCGTAGTATTCATATGAGCCAGCATCAACTATTTTATGAAGCCATTTTTCAGCCTCATCATAATTGCCTTTTTTTGAATAATCAGAATATAGGAGAAGCATGGACTTGGTATTACCCATACTAGCTGCTTTTTTTAACCATTTACGATCCGTACGTTCTAATAAGTGTTTATTTGTACCTAATGCATGCATTGCATCGACGTGTCCTTGTTCCGCAGCTTTTTTATACCAATGGTTTGCATCATCTAGCAGTTTGTAGCGAAGTTTGGGTGTAGGTGCTTTCGCTTCTATACTCATACCAATCCTATACTGAGCATTAGCATTTCCTGCTTCGGCTAAGGGTTCCCATATGCTCACCGAATTATCAAAAAGCCCTTTATCGTAGGCAGTTAGACCATCTTCAAAAGCTCCTGCAAGAATGTGCGTTGAGAAACAGATAAGTAAGGCTTGAATAAAGAAGCGTGAGGTATGTTTTTTCATTGGGTTGAGGAAGCTGATAATTTCAATTTAAGGGACTTAAATATGATAACTGAAATGGGTATAGCACATGCTGACATAAGTATTTTTGTCAGCATAATATGTGATTTATCCTATAACGTGAGTAAGTGAGTAATCGTATTAAAAATAAATTATTTCCTTAAAGTGAAAGTTCGCCGACCTTAGTTGCTTCGCCCATTTTGTAGCATAGACTGAGCTCACTACCTATTTTGCTTCATCGACAGCTGCGCCATACCACCCGAGTCTACCGCTGTTTCTTCCGCATAACGCGATGGCATTCGATCAGACTTCCAATCACCAGCCTGTTTAACCGCCAACATGCTGATATTCGCCCCCAACATATCCTGTGTTGCACCGACACGAGACGAGTGACAGCTAAATAACTCAGGCTTTTCACCGATTTTTTCCGCGAGGCCCTTATATATAAAGAGTAAAGAACGGGTTGTTAGATTTTTTTGTTGCTCATTCATGTCGATCTTAACCTTGCCGCCTTTGGTTAACGGGCAGAAGAGGGGACCCCTCACTAAGCCCGCCAAGTTCAACCATGTTTCGAGGGTCTGCACCGTGGACTCGGATAAGTATTTTCGTTTGGGCCTGCCTTGTTGATTGGTTTTACCGGTTCTTAAAATCAAATGGGCATGGCCAGCCGATTTATAATCAATGTCATCAATGGTAAAGCCGACCAACTCACTGCCCCGGCATAAGGTGTCGTAGGCTACCGCGATAATGGCGCGATCACGTGCATTAATAATCTGCCTCGCATTAAACTTTCTTGCAGCGGTACCTTGTCTGCCCGCTACTTCATCAAGCAAAGGCTCGACAGACAGTACGTGTTGAATGCGGATCATATGATGCCACTGCAAACCCTTCGCCTGGCGTTGATCACCACCTCGGTTATGGTGTAACCGCCATTCTTTAGGGATATTATTGCGATCCGTATCCCCACTTAACGCCAAACCTTCCAGCAATTGTTCTCGTTCGACATTTAATTGGGCAATCAGGTTTTTTTTAGGTTGTAACTCATCATCGTGCAGCTGCCGGCCAATCTTTTTCATTGCCGATTTAACCAAGGCATCCGTGAAGGGGTTTTTCAACCCAGCACCTTGATGAATTTGTGCCACATGGGATAAACACCGACGAATCGATGCCGGGGCGCGTAAACCCACCCAGTAGAAAATGAAATCAATCATCGTTTGTGGATTTGCCGGTAAAGCGCACCGTGGGTGATTATTTGCGTAATCTTCCGTGCGGCCTTCATAACACCAGGTAAAAAACCATGACCAATCGTATTTCATCGCTTCGAGTGTTTTTGGCGCCATTGATCGTTTTTCTAAGCGAATAAAATCTTCGAGCCGTTTTTCTAACGATAACTGCTCCATTGAGCGATTAACGGCATTTGAAGGAAAAGTGGCCTGATTTTTAAGATTGAGCTTAATTTCGTTCATTTGGGACATTTTTCAATTATTTGTCTTCGAGTATAGCCAATTAAAAAACCCTTGCAAATTGTTTCGTCTAATGACAGTTAGAGGAAGTAATAAGACATTCCAGATCAGAACCAGAAGATTAAAATAAAATGGGGGGTAATGGTTTAATACTTCAATTTATAATTAACGGGGGAGGCTTCAACCGTAATCAATCTATAAGTTGCTAAATAATCTCATTCAGTTCATCGGTAATTTGAGTAAGCAGTTGGCCCAACGATTTGGACTCAGAGTTTTTGGAGTAAGCAAGTGCGATTAATGTTAATGGGTGCACTCCTATTTCTTCCGCGATTATGTCAACTTTTTCTAAGGTAGGACTTTTTAAGCCACGTTCTAGGGAGCTGATATAAGTTCGACTTGAAATAATTGAGAAATCCTCCTGACTCATATGTCGTGCTTTTCTTGTTTGTCTTAGCGCATATCCAAAAGAGCTTTTGATATCCATAGTATAGTTCCAAATATAAAGAAATTATATCTGGCCTTAATGAACACTATAGGACTACAATCTATAGTGTTCATTTACTGCATTGAATTTGCAGATTTCTTTAATCAGGGGCCGTTCATGTTTGAAACACATCGCAATTTCGAAATTTTATTACCAGGGGTATTCGGAGGGGATGAGGATACTCAGGCCTGGGACCGTGTTTCAACAAGACTAAATACACTCTGGCTGTATGTAATTTGTTTACCCGCAGATAAAGAAATGCTTCAGCTTCAACAAATACTTTTTATCTCAGACACTATGGATTTATTGGATCTCCAAAAAGACTCAAGCGTAACTATTTACGCAGCTTATGTTATTTCACCAGATCACTTAAATGGCTCTGATTCTTGGAAAATGAATTTACTAGATCATGTCTTGGTCGGTATTGAGCCGCACCCCGGCGCTGAACAGCACGCGTACATTTATGTGTTGAAAAGTGGGCAACGACTTGTTGACTCAGTACTTAGCACTATAGAAGGTGATTTTAAAAATACACGGTTATTGTGTCGAATATAAACTGTTATATGTGTAGGTTTTTAAGCGCAATCAAACCGTTGGATTCGATTTATCTCTCGTGCGCCCCTCCTCTTAGTCCCCCTCTTTCTTGCTTCTTGGCTATCCAACGTTATTTATTCGTTCATCCTACTTATAACTGTTAATCTAAATTCAAATTGCGACAATATAAGACGCATATGTTTTATATTATTGGCAGCTAATAGAGAGCAGAAAATTCTAAATTTATGAGTAAATCAGAAGATACTTTATATCGGCAATGGATCATGCTAACCAAGATTCCTAGGTACCCAAGAAAAACCACCGTTTCTGACCTAAAAAACATTCTTACGGGTGAGGGTTACTTAGTTGACACACGAACTATTCAACGTGATTTAAACAAGCTATCTATATCGTTCCCTTTAAGCTGTGAAACTGAAGGCCGTAAAAACTACTGGTTTTGGATTCAAGAAGCAGCAATCCAAGATTTACCGGGTATGGATCCTGTAACGGCTCTTGCATTCGAAATGGCTAGCTCTTACCTTGAACCGCTACTGCCCAAGAGCACGCTTAATCTACTTCAGCCCTATTTTATAAGAGCCAAAGAGGTTCTAAATGCTGAAACAAAGTCGTCGTTACGGAAGTGGCCTGATAAGGTGAAAAGCATTGAACGTGGCCCCAAGCTACAAGCATCGTCTATTAAACCTGAAATACAGCAAACCATCTACCAAGCCTTATTAGAAGAAAAGACTATTCAAGCCACCTATAACCCACGCGGGCAAGCTGATTCAAAAGATTACCTTATTCATCCGTTAGGGTTAGTTCACCGCATGGGAGTTGTTTACCTCATTTGTACTTTATGGCAATACGACGATGTAAAACAGTTAGCTCTTCACCGTTTTCAAGCGGCCAGCATTCAAGATGATGCCGCAAAGATCAGGAGTGGTTTTTCTCTTAACGACTATATTGAAAATGACCAAAAATTTTCTTACCCCATAGGTTCAAAGGACATTAATTTAAAACTTCTTTTCGATAAGACCGTCGCCGAGCATTTAGCCGAGACCCCCCTGTCTGAGAATCAAACAATAACCCCACAAGCCGACGCAAAGGTACTTGTTACTGCAACTGTCAGCGACACCCTCGAACTTCAATGGTGGCTTCAAGCCTTTGGCGATAATGTTGAAGTTATTGAGCCATTACAGATGCGTGAAAAACTGAAAGAAACAATTAAGAGACTCGCCTTAGTTTATAAATAATTAAAGCCTGTTATCTAAGAAAATTGACTACAGCTACTATACTTTCAATAGCTAAGGGTAAAGGAATACTTTAGTTTGTTTGGTCTTTTTTAACTTAGATGAACGTCTCAGGGGCTTTAAAAATTGCTTTAGCAGGTTGCTCAAGCATCGTTCCGGCGTAAAAAAACCACTACTTTATCTGCCACTTAGTAAAACGTCATACGTCAATTCTCCTATCTAAATATAATATACAAGGTAAAAACATGGATTATGAAGTCGTGAACAAAGAACTATCAGATGCATATTTTGATGATGTAAAAAACTCATCAATTGAAAAAGCTTATCAATTAGATAGTTCTTTGTCTGGTATTTTTCTTCCTAAAGCCACACAAAGTTATTGTAACAGCGATAGAAAAATCATGATTATCGGTAAAGAAACACGTTCCTGGAATAATTCAAACTGCGGAGTAAAAAATTGTCGTTCTGTGTTTAATAAAGACGCCATTATTAACTCAATGGACGTCCATGAACGTCACCTATTAAAACCTAGCGGTAAATCTAAATTTCTGCAGTTTTATAAAGAAGCCAGTAAAGTAAATTCATTACAGAAAAACTCAATAATATGGTCAAATCTATTTTGTGCTAGCTCCAAAAGGCGAACGCCGACTCGCTCAAAGCATTTTGATAAAGTGAAGGAGCTATCAAAGTCTATACTTCATTCCCAAATCAAAATATTAAAACCTGATGTCTTATTTTTTGTCACTGGTTGGACTTATGATAAACACATAAAAGATTTCTTCCCAGAGTATTCAGAAAGCAATGTTATAGAGAAAAAAGCTCTATGGAGTTTTAAAATAAATGCCCTTGATTGCATTAGAACTAGCCACCCCCAATGGTCCACAGGAATTCCGTGGAGAAAAAAAGGAATAGACTTAGTATTCTAAAAGACAAATAACAAGTTGTTCATCAGGAATAAAAAATATGAATCAATTTAATTGTTTCATCTGAAAGCATGTGGCACGACATCAACAATCTGTTCAAACATGCCGGTGGGGTTTACATACTTAAATATTCTAGCTCTCATTCTGATTTCACTCCTATTGAAGTGACTCGTTTGCTTTCAAGCGACCTAAATGGTGTTTTATACATTGGCGAAACTAATTGCTTTGTTCGCAGAGTGGCTGACTTAAAAAAGCATTTCACCTAGTTATACTTCCAGAGTTCATGAATGTGGATCTCTATATAAAAGCAACGTGAAATTTAACAAAACCTACCCGATTAACAAACTTTACATCGAACTTATTGGCAGTGATAACCCTAGAGACACAGAATCTGCATTGTTACAAAAATACGAGAGTGAATTTGGTGAATCCCCCCCCCCCCGCACCCCCTACATACGGATCCGTACAGAGCGTCTCACTTAGGATAGTAAAGATTGGTCGAAAACCAGTCTCTTTTCAACATGAACCTCCTGTCATTTTATTCTCTGATTAATCTTCTTAATTAAAATCTCTAAGAACCCTTAGAAAGGGTTAATTTCACTTCCACAAAACCTATGCGACATTATTTGTCGTACAACTTCGCTATTATCACTGCCACGAACAATAAATAAAGCAAATTTCAATGCTTAAAAACTTTATAAAAACTGACAAGTTTCCTGGGTTTCATGAGTGCAATGAAATAATCTGTGTTTGGATGCTAAGAATCCTTATCGACCTTAATATCTACAAAGCGTCGCACATCGAAAATGACTCCAACCTTCATAAAGCACTTGGGCTACATGTAGAAAACCCAGACGAGTTAAATAAAACTAAGTTTTTAAAACTACTCAAGAAAGCTCAACTTGCAAGTAAAAACCCGAAGATTAACCCTGAAACTGAAGCTAACCTTAAATGGTTACAACAACAAACCGGTCTAAGTAATGTCGAGCTTAAAATTTTACTCTTCGCAATTTGCACCCAAACATACCACCCCTTAGAAAAAGTCACCGATGAATTTGGAAACATCTCAACTTCAAGCTTGAAGAGATTATTGTCTGTCATTCTAAACCTACCTTATGACGACATAGCCGTGTCTCTTAGCCCAAAAGGCAACTTAGTCAACTCAGGCTTACTAACAGTAAGAAAAGACACCAATAACGACCTTAGCCAAATATTAGAAGTATCTGAGAGCATTAACCAAATATTAACTGTGAATTCAGAAGAGCGCCAAAATCTTCTAGACCGATTCTTTTACCGAGACTGCAAGTCAAACCTAAAACTTACCGATTACCCACATATAAAAAACGACATAGCAATCATAAAACGCTATTTAAAAGAAACATATCACCAACAGTTTATCGGCACTAATATATTAATTTACGGTTCCCCTGGGACAGGTAAAACAGAACTCGTAAAGGCGCTTGCAAAGTCACTTCGAACCGACCTATTCCAAGTCAGTATAGAAGATGAAGATGGAGATCAGCACAGTAGAAATGGCCGGGTTAGCGCTTTTAAAATGGCTCAAAGTGTTCTGAGAAAAAACAAAAAGGCTCTCTTACTTTTTGATGAAATTGAAGATATTTTTCCATCAGGCTTATTCCCTTTAAACAGGGGCGAAATGAGTAAAGGATGGTTCAACAATATACTTGAAAACAACATAGTCCCCACCTTTTGGCTAAGTAATGAGATAAACCAAATTGATAATGCATATCTTCGCCGATTTGACTACGTTTTAGAGCTGAAAACACCACCTAAATCAGTTCGTAAGAAAATAATTAAAAAAAATTTAGGTAACCTCATTGTCTCAGAGCATTGGCTAGAGCAAATCAGTCAGAACAAGCATTTAGCACCGGGCATTATCTCTCGAGCTGCAAAGGTAGTGTCCAACATAACAGAGCTTGATACACCGTCCATACAAAACAATATGGAGCGAGTTATTAACAACACCTTGCAGGTAATGGGTAAGAAAATAAAATCAGTTAATTTGAATGGCTCCCAACTCAAATACCAACTTGAAGCGCTGAACCCCAATCAAGATATTCATCAAATTGTTAATGGATTACAAAACACTCCTAGCGCAAGAATCTGTTTGTATGGTCCTTCGGGCACAGGAAAAACAGCTCTTGGTAACTATATAAGTGAAACTCTCGATAAGCCGCTTATCGTAAAACGTGCTTCAGATATATTGAGCCCTTATGTTGGTGTAGCCGAAATGAATATTGCTGAAATGTTTGAAGAAGCCAACGAAGATGAAGCCGTACTATTATTAGATGAAGCAGATAGCTTTTTACAAGACCGCTCCACCTTAAAACAAAGTTGGGAAATTACTCAAGTAAATGAGTTGCTCACTCAGATGGAGTCATTTGAAGGCTTATTTGTCTGCTCAACAAATTTAATGAACAAGTTAGATACGGCTGTCTTAAGGCGATTCGATTTCAAAATAAAACTTAACTACTTACAGACTACGCAGATGTGGCACTTATTCTTCACCTCAATGAATTGGGGCAAAGAGCAGTGCAAACAAAATAAAAGCTTTCGTAGTCAACTATCAAAACTCAGTAACTTAACGCCTGGTGATTTTGCCAATGTGTTGAGGCAACACCGTTTAGCAAAAGGTGTACTAACTGCAAAAGAACTTATCGAAGGTTTAGAACGAGAATCAAAATTCAAACAAGACCAGAACTCCGCTCGTGAAATCGGGTTTCATGCTGTCTATTAAATGCTGGCTGGAAGGTTACAGATTTACTGTATGCTACTACCGACTTCAGGTTTAAATTCTTTAGGATGTATGAGATGCCATCACTTACTCTTACATTTGCTGTTAACAGAAAATCATACGCACGAACTGCAGGTCTACCTATGAAAAAAAATGATATTGAAAACATTCTGGCAGAGATTGCTATGGATTGCTTTAGCTCATATGAAATTCGCCGTGATGGCGTATTGTTTGAATTGTCTGAAATAGAAATTTATCTAAAAAGAGACTCCGAAGGTATAAATGATATATTCCGGCATGATGTTGCCGATCATTTAAAAAATGATGTTGAATACATTCACTACAGTGGGTTTGATATATGCATGGGCAATATAGATAAGAACATGGCTGATGATAAAAGCACTTACTGTGGAGTGCTTGTACGTGGATTAATATCTACAGAAGATAACAGCTATGAAGTATTCGGACCTGGCCGAGTGAAATATAAATATCCAGGTAAAGTTGAAAGAAAAATTGAAATTATTAAGCGAAATAAAAATCTTAAGGACCTCAGCTTCTACGATGGGGAGCCCCTTAACTCGATTAACAAAAATTTAATACTTAGAATGCCACGGGTTAACTTAAGTAAAAAAACTTGCTTAGATCACCTGAAAACCCCAGATAAACTAGAGAAATATTTAAATTTGAAAGCTCGATTTTTAAGGGTGAATAATATTAAGTCTTTAATGTCAAAAAATGGGCCGGAAGAACTTAGAGAAGTTTTCAATGCCCTAATAGATCGTAAAATCTAATGGGAACAGTATACTATTCAAAAACAACAACTTTACGCCACACGTAAAATGCGGTGTTGTTTTCGATCTGGAATAATCTTCTCAACGGCTTCTAGCAAGTTATCAATCTCAGCCATTGAGTAGTGTGTCGTTATTCGATAACGATTTATGACCTGTTTGGATCTGTGTTGGTTAGCAATGATATGCATGAGATTAATTAATGCAATTACGATTACTGGTATGTCTAGGGCGTATTTCCTTGTTTTTGACACCTAACGTCGCAAATCACCGGCGGTAAAAAACAAAGCGACGAAGGAGCGACGCTTTTTACCGTCCGAGTGAATTTGCCTTGTTAGCGGAAATTATTAGTAATCCCAACGTTTTCTAAGAGTACCTATTTTTGCATCACCACGCATGGGATTCCCGTCTTGATCACACAGAGCAACCGAACCTTCCGGCAACCCAAATATTTCTTCCATTTTGGTTCTTATGACTCCAACAGTTGTATCTGACCTTGCAGCTCTAAAGCGTACAGGTGATGAATTTCTTGTGCTTACCTCAGGTTGAATATGCTCTTGAGAAACGACTATATCTTCACCGTCATCTATTTTTTCATCATTAAGGTTCTGTATTTTTGAAGACCATGTAGCTGCGTCTAAAGGACGCCAAACAACTCCATTTTCTATGTGAAACTCACTAAGCCCCATTGATGAATCTATATAATCACTATTTCTTGCCTTTACTCCCGAAACACTGCGAAATGATTGTAATAGCAGATCAATCAGTTCTTTTTTCTTCTGGCCAGCAACGCCAAAAAAAGCTGAAAATGTACTTTCATGGAAATTTACGCTTAAGCCTTGGTATACATATATTGTTGCTCTAAGTTCCGATGAACTAGTAGCAAACGACTGAAGGGCATTAGCTACTAAATCGCCATACCCAAAAAGCTCTTCAGGTATGCTATCAATATCCACTTCAACCGTAGGAAGAGGAGCATTTGGTCGGACAAGATTCAAATCCGTGGCTGATTTTTCTATCATAAATATTCCCCAATATTGTATTTTTGCCGCTAACAGTGTTAATAAGCGGAAGCATTGTTCCACGTATTAAATAGATATAGGTGGGTAGAACTTCCATGTATTGTCATATAAAAGCTAAACATGGATCTGTTATATTGCTAATAAGACATTAGTTGTTATTTAGATAAATATAACACAACTATTTCCTCTGGCTTTGGTAATGTGATTTTTACGCGATTAATATGTTGCGCTTTCATAATGCCGGGGTCGGTTGTTCAAGTCCACTCATGACTACTATGTCGAAGTTAACCCTCACCATACAAAATGTTCATCTCTCAACTTTTTCTCGCCTCTCCAAGAATAAGCCACCAATTTCCCTGCTTTCGCCACACTGTAATCTAGGCAAGCACTATTTTCTGATAGCAACTGAGGCAACTCTCCACTTAACCAATAATGTCCAACAAAAATGGGCTTATCCGCCAGTGGATAATAATGGCTGCCGTCAATTTTCGTCTGGTCTAGCTTATGCTCATTTATGAGCCCCGCGCCCAAGTGCAGTCTTTCCTTTATTTCCTTAAAGTTAGGCTCCCACCACTTAATTCTGGCCAAATTCCGATCATTCCCATCTTTATCTTTAAAACTCACACCATCAGCTAGTTGTGCCTCGGGCCCTTTAAGCAAAGTTTCGATGGCTGAATAAGCATCGCTTCCCTGCTCGCTGCATCGTGAATAGCTTTCATCTAATAAACACTGTTTGTCATTTAATAAAGGCGTTAGGCAAGCCAACGCTTTTTCATTCCATGATGCATGGATCACACGAATGCCATCCGTTTCGATATAAATAGGAAGTGTTTTAAACCAATCAATGACGAAACTTCTATCTACCGCCACAGGGTAAGCATCAAGAAACACTTGATGTTGCGCTGTGTTCTTTTCTGAATGCGCCCTCAAAACTCGGCCGCCCTTCCCACTCGTCGCATAACATATGGCATTAAACTCATGATTCCCCATCACACTTAGTGCGTACCCTTGCTCAACCATAGGTTTAACAATTTCAATAACTTCGCGCTGCTGTGGGCCTCTATCTATAAAATCACCCAGAAAAATGACTTTGTTTTTCTCATGTTGGTAGACTCCTTTAACAACACCATATCCAAGCTTAATTAATAAGGCACGAAGTGCATCCGCGTGGCCGTGAATATCCCCAATAATGTCGTAGTTCTGCAATATAAACTTCTCCTTTTTTTAAACTAGTGACCAAACCATTCAGGTTAATCAGCACATAAATTGATCTCCATAACAAAAAAACGGTTTTCTTGAAACCAATGTCGTGATCGTTAGAATGGCAAATAACGTTAAATTTTCGTCTTGTTGAGCGACTGATGAATACAGGGCTGCTGAAATAGCCAATATAACGCCAAACAACTCCATTTTCTGTATCACTATTGTTTGCCCCGTAAATCCTTTCTAATTTTACAGCTGCAGTGTAGCCACTGAGAGCGGGTAATCATTGCAAACGTCTACTATCTCACCCCCTGTAGAGAGCACCACAATAAAGTCTGGCTGGTAAAAATAAGCATAGCGTTGAACTTGCCCCCAAAGATCTAAAATAGGGTTCGCTTGATAATGCGCCATCACTATTTCCTGAATATCTTTTAACTGTTTATCCAGAGGGCTAACAGTAACAGCGTCATCAATCGTGAGGTAACGCCTGTGTTGCAGGGCTGTTAATGCAACTATAGGTTGAGATTGACGCTTAAAATCGGTATCAATAAAAACAAACTGTTTAGACGCATGCTTTTTCTTTCCAAGCTCGGCTTGAATTTCAACAAGAACCTTATCGACCAATAAACTAGGAATTCCCAGATAGTTGCACAACCGGCGCACAAACTCTTCTGAGCTGAACTGAAAGTCGTAGTAACTGCTGTCTAAGCCAAAGTACTCATTACTAAACATCGCGGTTACGCGCTGTTTAAATTTGTCGCTACCTCTATAGCGCAATGAATTAGAGAGCTCATTAAGGTCAACTTTTAACAATTTCTGATGGATGAGAACTTGCAGCATCGTAGGCTTCTCATTAAGCAGTGTTTCCAACATCATAGACTCCTTCTATTTTGTTGGAGAAGCTCTGCTGCCCCCCCCCCAACGCTTTAGCAAAATTTATTATGCGCTTGCAAGTGTAATGGTTCAAATCAGCGCATGGGTAAATTAGCGCATCAATGCGACAATAAAGGTCGCAATAGAGGAGCGTTTCTCATTAGTATGAAAAGCAAACATTACGACAACCGCCAAGTCACCACATCTTTTTTGAATTTTATTATTTCCAACCTGATCTAACGTCACACTTTTTCCATCTTCACCTAGATTATTCATAGAACCTAGGTGTTACTATCCAGACGCCTACATATTACAGGCCTAATATCTTAAAACTATTCACTAAGCCTCGTATTAAGAGCACCAATATAAGATTCACAGTATTTAGTTGGCCTGGAGACAGTTATATCTATAAATTAGCACCTAAAAAGATAGCGATTTAACATCGAACCCAATCATAAATAATGCAGCTTCAAATGCATGCATTCGTGAGTTTACTGTCTCGTCTAAAAACGTACTTTTCTCAAAAATTGGTCTGCCATTTTTTTCTGCCTGCTCTAAAGTAGCTTCGATCAACCAAGCTAGCCGTACTTTAGCCGATGACCATTCAAGAGCATCCTTTTTCTTATATTTTGGGTTCCTATAAATAACACCTGGTTTAACAACAGCCACGCCCGACTTCAAACCTCGCACACTCCTTCTTTCACTAGGATCAACAGCTTTAAAAACAAGAGATTTAGGTAACACCTTCAAGTCTGTAGACTGCCTATAAATCTCCACTAACGATGCAATTGAGCCTGCCACCCTTGAGTCATAAATAGGCAAACCATCATCTGAAAGCAATGCATGTACTTTTGTAAGCATAGAGTTCATTTCTTCTATATAGTCAAGTTTGCTTATATCCGCGGTATCGAGAGAAAAGAGCAATGTTGCTTCTGATAAATACTTTGTTAGCTCACCATTGTCAGCTTTACTCTTTAAAAAAGGTCTTGCTCCTTTATTCGGATCCCTATTACCGCCCCAAGACAGAACGGCAGCACAAGCATCAAACGCCCTAACATCACTGCCACTTGCCACTTCTTTCTTTAGCCATTGACTGAGTTGGCTCAGTGACTCTCGAGAAGAAGCCCAATCAGATGAAATAACGCTTCCATCCTTATTATTTTTCCACTCCCCTCTCCAGTGATAGGCATTTGTTACCGCATTAAAACCAATGACCTCTCCATGTAAACCAGGACCATTACTCCCATTAGCTTTACCGGTTCCCTTCTTTGAAATATCAAAGTCAACAACGATCTCCAATAAGTATGTCGACGCCCAATTAACAAAGCCTGCAACATCTTGGTCTAATAAAAACTCCCTTTTCTTCATAACAACTCCAATAAATTTAAATTACCCACTTGAACAAACATACTTTAGTAACTTTGATTAAGAGACTTATAGTACAAAGCTTCCTGCAACGATATTGTCATGACAATTGTTTCAGCTACTCATGTTGAGCTTAAGGTTTTTCCCATGTATGAACTGTCGTCAGTCACCGCACATGTTGAACTCCTCAACTGAATAAACAAGCACCTTCTGCTTAGGCTTTCCAATGGCAGTGTCACCCGTAAAATCATCAAAAAACGTAAGATATCCAACCAATGGCTCGGCTGAAAAAGCCTGTATACAGGATCACCCAATTCCTATAATTTTATTATGCTAGCAGTACAGGTTTTCTAATCATTCTAAAATGTTAATCCAATTTAATTTATAGTCTCATTACTCACGAAACCTATCCTTCTACGTCTAAGATAGCCCCTTGATTTCACTTCGGCTTCTAAACCTGTAAGCAAACTTAACGCTGTGACACCTTCTTTAGCGAACCTCAAGCCCCTCAGTATCATATTGAAATCGCCTAATGTTGAATGCTCAAGTTGCAACACTCTATTTTTTAGACTTGATTTATCTTCCCCCAGTTTTACCTCATGTTTTTTTAACACCTGTTTAAATAAGGCCCACGAGCTTAATGGTTCTAGATGCTTAAACTTAATCCTCAAGTCAAACCGCCTTTCAGATGCTGCGTCTAAAGCTTTTTTATGATTAGTGCACCCCAATAATATGCCGTCATACTTTTCTATTTGAACCAACAGTTCATTAACCTGGCTAACCTCCCAGGTATGCTGAGCTCTTTCTCTAGAGTTAAGTAAACTATCTATCTCATCTATTAATAAAATAGCACCCTCTTTTTCAGCTTGTTGAAATGATTTAGAGATTGCTTTCTCTGTCTCACCAATATACTTATTCAAAACTTCAGACAATTGAACTTTAATCAGGGGCTTTCCCAATGCTTCAGATAAATACTTAGCAAAAGCTGTCTTACCCGTTCCTGGTTCTCCATAACATAAAAACCTTCCATTGCCATTTTGTTTCAGCCCAACTAGTAAAGAGTCGATATCAACATTCACATTCAACAAATCAACGTTATAAGTGACCCCATCAAATGCTCTTTTCTTTGATACCTGAAACTTTGGCAGGCCCATAGGCTCAAGGAAACCATTGGCTCTTTTCTGGAATAACTCAGCAGCCTCAATATTACTTAATCCTGAGCTAGGCATTCCCTTGAGTATTTTTTCAACCAAGCCCGGTGTTAAGTGACTATTATGAGGTACTTTTTCCATCCACGAAGTAGCATCTATATCATTTCGGATGCAAATTTTCCTTATCAAGCTACTTTGCAACTCTACGCCGCTTGTTTCAACTTTCATAACAATATCAAAACGTCGTAAATAGCATTGGTTAAAATGATCAATATTATTAGCAACCCATATCACTGGAACTTTGTTGGTCTCTAACAAGTGATTAAACCAACTTTTCTTTTCATTGCTTGCCAGTAATCCTTTTTGAAAGGGAGTATCCGAGCCAGGAAAAATGCCATCAACATCATCAAAAAGTAAAATAGCCTTATTATTTTTCTTTAAAAGACTCTGGTTCAATACAAATGATGACAAGCATGCATCACTCTGAAGCGCCTCACCATATGCTCCCTCAGGTGAGATTTCAAATAACTCTGCACCAACATCCTTACATAATGTACGGACCATCTCAGTTTTACCTACCCCAGGAACTCCATAAATCAGGATATTTTGGCCATCGGCAGGCTCAGTAATCGCCGATGTTATATACGAGCTAAGTAAATCATAAGAGCCACCATAACCACTAAAGTCATCAGGCATAAGCTTCACTGACTCAACTTTATTAACAAATGTATCTAAAAAACATTGAGTATTCTCATGTGAAACCGTCATCGCATCATAAAGAGGTGTTCGGAATTCAACCTTATTATTTAATTCACACATTAAATTAGATAGCCTTACAAGGCTTGAATTAAAAAGCTGAGCAGTTGGTCTTATCACTGAAGCAATTGTTTCTTTTGAATAACCTAAAATAACGGCTAATGCATCAATAAAATCACCTCTAGTTAATGTATTCCCAATTAAACTCGTTGCCTCTTTAAGTTCCGGTACTAGTTGCAGTAGTAATAAGAACTCAAATACATCTTTTTCTACTTCTGATAAAGAAAAAATACTCTCCAGGTGTTTAATATTCTCACGAATTACACCATTTACTTTTTTATTATTTAGTTCCAATTTCTTTAGTGAACTACTTAACCGAGGCAACTCAAAAGCATATTCTATGTTTTCACCTGGAGTTACATCTAACCCTAAATAATCAGCATAATATTCCGCTTCACCAAATTGAATTAACTTACCAACTTTTCTATGATAATCAGGGTCTAAAAAGATTTTAATTATCCATGTTTTAATTCTAATTTTATAAAGCTGCCTGACTCGCTCTTCCTTGAGAGGAGTGTTTGAAAGCAATGAGGAATTCAATTGTTCGTTATTCATAATAATGATCTCTTTGAAACATTAAGTTCAAGACTAAACTAAACTAACGACATGCAATGTCGCTAATGCTGAGTTAAATCACTAAAATTCTGAGCGAATGCAATCAATCATCTACAGTTAATAACAAACATCACAATGCACAATAAAACACTAGAAAGATACTTTCATGTCCTAAACTTTATTCAAGTTGCACCAACGTTTAAAACTATAAAAGCAATTCACTCGCACCTATTATCATTAGGTGATGAAATGGACATACGTACAGTCCAGAGAATTATTGAATATTTTGAAGAACGCTTTGAGCTTATGGTCCGTTATTCCAATAACTCACACCCTGCTAAAGAGGTAGCCTGGAATAGAAAATTAGGTGCTCCTAGGTTTGGTGAACACGACCTTTCTTACGCTTTAACTTTCCACTTAGCCGCCAAACTACTGACACCCATTATCCCTGGATCCTTCCTTGAAGACATTAAACGTGAACTTGGAAATGCAAAGAAAGTACTTGCTCAAACAAATAAATCTATTAAAAAACTTCCTGAAAAAATTATTGTGTTACCTCGCGGTACCGGGCGACTACCAAATCAGGTTGACGCAAAGATTCTGAATATAATTTATCATGCTGTTTTAGATGAAAAGCAGTTGAACGTTGACTATCACTTATTATCAGAAAGCAAAGACATTAAAAGCATTAATATCCAGCCCCTTGGCCTAATCATCAGGTTTGATACCATTTACCTTACACACTACCGAACAAAACCTAAATATTCAGGTAATAATGACAAGCTTATTGAAGACTGGCCCATTCACCGTTTCATTACAGTAAAAAGACTTGATCAAGCAATAGTAAAACCACCGGGCTTCGATCTAAACACACATGCTCAAAAAGCAGGGTTTTCGTTAAACACTCATACCCAGTCTATTTACAAACTAGGCTTTAAATTCAGAATATGTTTATTATTTAAAGAAAGCACTACAAAGTATGTAATTGAGCGCCCCTTCAGTTCTGACCAGCGAATAAAAAAACAAGAGGACGGTCGTTTTCTAGTTACGGCGACAGTCAATAATTCTCGTGAGCTTTTATCTGAGCTTCAAAACTTTTCTGACGATGTAGAAGTTATTGAACCGGAAGCCTTGCGTGAACATTTCAAACAAGTGGCACTGAACATGTACCGGCAATACAACCCATAAAGACATTGACCTAGGCTTCTAGTAGTTGATCTAAGTTTCGACCATAATTTATAACAAACTCATCCATAAAATAGTTTACTTCCGGCAGGTTCATTTCATTTAATTCTCTTTCTAGGTTCTTTTCCGCTGTTTCAAATTCGTAATTACCAGAAATCCTTTCTATCCTACATTTTATATACGCTGACAATGAGTCAGCCCCTTTTATCAACTGATTATTATCGAAATTTGCTTCGTTATCCTCAATCAGTTCAGCATAATCAGCTCTCAACATATCAGGCAATGTATCTAATAATTCAACAACAGCTTGCTTCTCTATAGCTTTATATGCCTTTTTTATTGTTTTTGAATGGTACTTAATTGACGAAGGCATATCTGCAGTAATTACCTCTGAAACATCATGATACAAGGCTCTGACAGTAACAGCGTTAACATCTACAGACCCACCAAATTTTCTGTTCTTAATTAATGCTAGCGCATGCGTAATTGTCGCCACTTCCCATGAATGCTCCATTACATTTTCGTCAAATGTATTACGCATCAAGCTCCATCTTTTTATCCACCTAAGTCGGCTTATCCAAGCAAAGAATTGACCGTTCATAATATTAACCTTCTAGTTTTAAGTTACTAATAGGGCAACCTTCACACTTACTGGCGACATTAAATGTCGCATCTTGAAATAAGATTAATTATTAGTCAGGCATCTACGGTTTATTGCTGCATTCCTAATTAAAGTCATTGGTGTTGAAACCAAACCAACTCATGCTTACCCTAACTTTTCAGCTATTTCTTTCTTACATAAAGCCTAATATTTACAATCTTAGGCAAGGGTTTAGTTTTACTGAACAAGCTTATTAGTTGTATAAATAAAACACCTCGGACTTAGCCGACCCAAACGTCAATGAATCGGAATTTCGCCATTTAAAATTTAATTAGAATACAAACTTATCCCTTATAAATCAATCAACTAGATAAAAACTAAAGCCAGTGGAACTAAGTTCCATTTCTAGCTAATCGCCACTTAATAGCAGCCCTAATTATAGAGGCCATAACCCCTTCCATTAGAGGGTCTTGTCTTCTCAATACAGCTATTGCTGCCTCAATAGCCTCAGGAATATCATCGCCTAACTCTACCGTATCCAAACAATCATTAGCCTCTAAGTCATCTCCTACTCCGACGCTACTCAATGACTGATCCTCCTCTAGCAGAAAAGCGATGGCCTCTCGAATCCATCTGCTTTTTGATTTTGCATTGTATTCAGCCATATAAGCCGTACGTAACTGTTCACGCAACTTGGTCGGTAATTTATACGTTGTCTTCATAGCTCACTCTCAACCTTACTCAAAAACTCTGCCCATGCTGTAGATACTGCCTTAAAATCCTCCCAATCCACATCTTCATTAGCACCACACTCGCTCATAATATGTTTGATCGTTGCTACACTTTTGGTATGCCCAAGACTCACCCGAGTTGCCCTCCTCCCTTTGGCCGATGCCTTTTCTGATTTTTTTTTGTCCACCGGCTTAGATACATCAACACTTGGCAAACCATTTTCATATGCTTTTATTGTTTTCTTTAGGTCAACTGGATCGGCAATCTTTGTTAGCTCAACAGCAACATTAATATCCGAAATAACCCCAGCTGTTATCGCCGACATGATATCCCCATGCCCCCTGATGACAGATAAATATTTTGAAGCTTGCCGTCTTGACGTGCCGATAACCTCGCCTAGGGCTGTATTCGTTAAAACAGCACCCCCCTCTTCTTCCTCCAACTCATCAACTACACTTGCAATATTTCTAAGTTTAGCCGGTAAAGAAAGATCTTCTCGTTGTAAGTTCTCAATCAACTGAAACGTTCTAAGTCGAGCAGGTTTAGCTTTCAAAATAATAGCAGGCACCTTCTTCTCCTTAGCAATTAGCGACCCCCAGTACCGTCGCTCGCCTGATTCGATCCGAAAACCCTCGCCTAATCGGTACACTCTAATCGGTTGTAGAACACCGTTCGATTTGATGCTATCAGCTAAGTCTCGTAACTTTAATAATGTCTTTATTCGTTGGTCGGCGACTCCGACCTCTTCTCGCGCATTATTAATCTCTCCATCATTTTTGAGCCAAGAAAGCTCATCTTCAGTTAACCCTAAAGACCTTGGATTCTTCGGATCAGGAGTGACCTTGCTAAGGTTAATAATTTCAACATTAACTTCGTCCGACGATAACTCATTTCCACGCACAGTTTCGACAATCCCCTGTAGTAAAGGGTTACTCGCACCAAAGCGCTTTTTCTTACTATTCGCCATTTATAGTTCCTCCCCAAAAAGTTTCTTTTCCACATAATCACAAAGTGCTTCAGCTTCGATTCTTGCCGGGTCTTTAGCGCGTAAATCAAATACGGTAGTGGGTTTTGCTTCAGGGTGATCTGACTCAGCGAAGGCTATCCTTTGCTGAAGTAACATCGGTGTCAACAAGGCATTCAGGCTTTCATCTCCTTTCAAAGACTCTAGCGTTCCCTCATGCAAACTAACCTTACGAAATTGATTGGGTAATATTCCAATAAGCTTCAGTGCATTATCAACTGAACGCTTTCTGTTTTCGCGCCGCCATAACTGCAACATTCCATACAACCCTTCTATCGATTGAGGTTCCATCGATGTTGGAATTAAAATATGTGATGCTGCTCTCATTGCACTGACCGTTAGAGGGCCTTTAGACGGTGACGTATCAATCAAAACCACATCATATTCAGACTGCACCTCTTCTAGACTTAAAAAGGCATCTAATCGACCATGAACTTTATCCTTAACATCACCGACACTAACAAGCTCGACCTTTCGTAGTTTTTGCGCATCTCCTGGCAACATATCAAGTGTTTCTAAATATGTAGGGTAGGGGACAACATCACCCGTGAAATAGATATCAGCAGATGAACTGCGGCCATCCCAACCATCATCATCTTCTATATTAAAGTCAGGGTGTAATGGAGCTAAGATTCCATCCTCTTCTGTTGAGTCATAATCCATCGTCAAAAAACGCCTCGAAAAGTTACACTGGGCATCTAAATCTATCGCTAAAACCCTTAACCCTTTTCGTGCAAAACTTTCTGTTAAAATCCTTGTAACCGTTGTTTTACCAACTCCGCCTTTATTTTGAACTATGGCTAAAACCTTCATCCTAATCCCCGTGGAATATTTAATGTAATACCATATTACATTAATCAAACCATAACATATTGCATTTCCCCAAAATTATCTCTATAGTCGATTCATATTGAATAAATATTAATCGAAGTTATTGATTTATGAGTATAAAAACGACCGATAAGGTGCCGGATGGATCTGGAAAAGTTAGAGGGAAATCTCTAGAGGCATCGTTACAACTTCTTGGCGATACAATTCAAAAAAAGCCCCCCGGAACCACCGAAATAAAACTCGCCACGCCAAAGAAAAAAAACAATACGATCACACATGGCAAAAGAGTTGAAAACGCTCAATTACCACTTTGGTCAGATGCCCGCCGAGGTATCCCCAATGACCTCGTTCGAGGTGCTTTATTTACCGTTGGTAACTGTCGCGCAGAGCGCGCCTTTAGGAAGAATATAAAAATAGCTACCTTAGGTGGTGTAGATGTTTCATATACAGGTGAAGAACTAAGACAAGATGATGAGGATGTATTTTTACAGCTAGTACACCTTGCTCGGTTAATTCCATTAGGAGGGGCGATCCAATTCACCGCGCACTCCCTACTAAAGTCATTAGAATGGGCGACAAACAAACCCTCTTATGACCGTCTAAAAAGAACCATTCAACGATTAAATGCCACCGGTTTAGAAATTAGTTCTAACACTGGCGGTTACTCCGGCTCACTGATCCGTAATTTTGACTGGCGAGAAGAGGACGGGTCTTCATCTCGTGCATGGACAGTGCGACTAGAACCAAAAATCGTTTCACTATTTGGGCACGTTAAGTATTCTCAAATCATCTGGGAAAAGAGATTACAACTCGGAAATTTAGCAAAATGGCTCCACTCTTTTTACTACTCACATGCTCAACCGTACCCGATGAAAGTAGAAACCATTCACTTGCTTTGCGGGTCAACAACAAAAAGCAGAGCAAAGTTTAGGCAGCTCCTCAAGAAATCACTCAACGAACTGCTAACAGTTGAATTTCTTACCGAGGGTGCTATCAACCCAGCTGATGATAAGGTTTACGTAAAGCGAGCATAGCAGCGCCAAAAATATAAACCGCTTAGAAATAGATTACACGACTCAAGAGAGCTTCGTACATTGAAGTATTTACTTATTTCAAAACACGACAAACACTGCAAAAAAACCATCCTTGTATCAGGGCCCGCGAAGGATCTAGTTTAATCTCGGAAAAACATTCGTACATTGAGGTATCTAAAAGAGGTATTAAACAAAACATTCGTACATTGAGGTATCCAGAATGCTAAAAACCAAAAAACATAGTCAGTAGCGAAGCGAATTAAGCAGATAACTTCATTAATTGGCCTATACCAGGCTATATAAAATATCAATAAAGTATGGGTTTTACTTTTAAGAGAAAAAAGACAATATAAAACTCGGTATTTCAAAACAGCATTACTACTATTTAAAAAATAGAGGGATAAATCATCAAATAAGACAGTTCGTACAATGAGGTAGGGTGTTCGTTTAATGAGGTAGGGTCATTCATACATTGAGGTATACCTATTCATACAATGAAGTATCAAAGCTCGTACAATGAAGTATTCATGTTATAGAAAAAACAATACTTTTCAATGTGTTATGGGGTTAAATTAACTAGCTAATCAATTTAATCTATCTTTAATCATTATATAAAGGGATTTTTTTACACAATAAAGTAAAAAGAAAGGACCTATTATAAATCTACACAAGACCCGTAACGACCTACTTAAAAAGTAGGTGGTTATAAATCAATAACCATATCCTCTTTTATTTTAAGATCATTAACTCGAATACAATAATTTATTTGATCCTCATGAAATAAGAACCGCGTGCATAAATAAATTAGCCACAGCAAGCATAAAAGTGGAGTTAAATTAAATACTATCGGTAATGACGCTAAAGCATCAGGAGACAACGAAGTAGGGGGCCTAGCAAAAAAAGTGGTTTCAAAAGGTGCTAGCTGAGAGCATCAATCATCATTCCGGGTATCATGCCCGGTGTAATAGATGTCACTAGGGTTGTCGCTGTAAACTGTGCTCGTGAGCATATCGTCTGATGGAGACCTGAAATAAGCCCAAAGGATCACAGCACCGAGCGCCCATTTGATAAGAGAAACAAAAAAAGAAATCACAGCGGCTATAACATAAACAATTCCATTGGGCTGAATAGGATAGCGCTACCGTCTTATGGCGGGCGCAAAACCGAGCCTGTTTTTCGGTATTGACCGGTTATTCTTACGCTTAAAACTAATGGCTCGTTCGACACATCTTTTCTGGTCGGTACCGCCGGCAATGGTGAACGCATCATTCGTATGAGATTTTTCAAGATCTTGAGCGTACCGGTTCGCTTCGCTTTTGTTACATAACCGAACGTTTCTATCGCCTGAGGAAATCGCTCCAGTAATCGCTTTCGTATAATGTTCATGACGGTTGCGGCTCGGAGGTCTTTTCTCGGCGTGGAGGTCAAGGTTATTTTTCCTGCATGCAAGTCGGCATGATGTTTTTCACACAGGGTGATTAAATTACTCGGGGCATCGGACCCGCCTTGCTATCTAAATTTAATGTGGTGCACGTGCAGTTTATGGCTGTGTATTTTGCCACCGTGTTGGCACGTATAATTATCCCGCGCCAAAACATAAGCTTTTGTATTTTCAAAACCGTACTGCACGCCCTTTTCTGGTGGATGCTGAACGATTTAAAAACCGTGGTGCTCTGTATCGAAGCTTGTTGCGTCGATAACTTCTTCTAACATCCATTTTTGAGCTAATGTCGTTCCGCATCGTCACGGTGGCCGAAAAAAGCTCATTTGTTTTTGACGTAACTGATACGCCCACTTCTTTGTGGCCTGTATCAACGCCGAGTACTAACTCTTGCTTATAGCCAGTAGAGCCATGGATCAACTGAATAGCAAAAGGACTTCGACTAATTACCTTTGCGCAACCGGTCCTTAGCAATATTTTTGCCTTTCTCGGTTGGCAGGGCATCAGTGTTTCGCCGTGCTTATTTAGTACAAATACTCTCATTAAAACCCTTTCGTTAAGATGAATAATGTTGGCTAACCATTAACCAACCCGTTTCCACGGTAGATTCCCTTCGACAATGTCGCTAAAGCTTTTAACACCCAGCACACCGAGTCGTTGAACTCTTTTAATACTGAACAATAGAGCAGCAGACAAGGGAGGCATACCACTGGTATTATCACTTAAGCAACGTAGTGCCCTTTCAAGCACAGAGTCTAATCACTTATTCAGCTCCGAAGAGCCTATCTCAAATCTCACGATTCAAGCCTCCTCCTTCAGGGGGAGGTAATTGACAGTCTTAACCAAGTTAGAAAGTTAATTTGAAGGGTTAATTATTTTTTGCGTTTAAGGAATAACCAGGTTTGTTTTTCAGTATGTTGGACCGTTACAAGCTCCCAGCCATTCGCCCCAAGCTTGTTTAAAGTATTTGTTAAGTATTGTGGCTGAGACATCGATAGACGACCAGTTTTAGTCGTTTTGTACTCCCACGTATCTTTAGCCGCAGCGCTAAAGCTGATAAGAGTCAGAGCAGCAGCAAGTATTAATTTTTTCATAACGTAATCCATTCAAACTATCCTTAATTTTAAATTATACGATCATATTGAAAACATCATCTTGATGACTTTACCAAAGCCTTAAAAGAAACCTTATTCTTTGACATTCGACTCACCAATTCAATATTAATTTAAGCGCTTAGTTGTTCACTCAACATAAGATTCAAAAACTTAACTTTCTGAGATGTTAAGACTACGAACAAAGAAATTATTTTTGGATGTTCTATGATTTTAGCTATGGCCCCATAGCTAAAAATAGAAAAACAACAGTAAAAGGCTTAATCAGTTCTGCAGACCGCCAAGGGACGACCTGCAGAACTTGTAGGGGCTATTGACGGAGATAAAGAGCTTGTCTTAACCCATTCACAAGGTCGGTAGACGTTCGCTAGACCTTGTGCTGAGGACTGTTCTTGACTCCTTATTAGTCTAGGTGACCTGTGGGCTGTCGCCAGACCTTGTAAGGCCGTTTCAGACCCGAAAAAGGGCTCGATGGTGCTGCTCAAGGTCGGTAGGTTGTCTGGCGGCCTTGTAGCTTAACGAGGCCTTTTAAAAAGGTTTTTAGGCATCCAATGCTGTGAATTTATCGCTGAAATTATGGTTATTTTAGGTTTTCCTCATGGAGGGGAAAAAGGACATGTCTGATGGAGGAAGATTTGGATTCAGGATTGCCAGATAAAACAAAAAGTTAGGTGAGAAGTTAGCGGGGAACCCTGTAGAGAGGTCTAACAAACACCCTCAAAATGGGTGCAAAATAAATTGACAGTCACGAAAGAACTATGGAACAATTCAATTGTCATATCGGATAGCAACAGCTATTCAAACGCCTCATTCAGCGACATTGAATGTTCAAACGGCTATCACATCGTTGTTTTAGCCACACAGGGAACTAGCAACAACTAGCTTTCCAAAAAAGATTCAAAGAGCCTTAAAAAGCATTTGGGTCAAACGGGACCGATCTAAGGTTCTGTATAACCTCACCGACAAAACAACAGCCCAGGTTTTTTTTTGTGCTTAATTTTTGTCGTCTTCAAAAAACATAGTTAGCGATGGCTACGTTATTGCTGGACGTTTAGTTCAGTACCCCAGTGTTATGGAACTCGATAACACATATCAAAAAATGAATGTTGCTAGGGCAATATTCAACTCAACAAAATATTTCCAACCTTGCTCGAAAGAGCGGTTATTTAAACTTGGTAAATCCCGGAGGGAACAAGGTTATTAACCAGTAAACGCAAACCGTCATGTTGGCAGTGACACAAACAGGTCTGCAAAAAGGGAAATATCAGAATCACAAAGTATCTGTGGCTGCAAAGCTGTCTTCCTGGTTAACCGCTATGAAGCTCGATACACAAAATACTCTTAAGGAAGCCGTTATTGTTTGACGTTGAGATTGATAGGGAAAAAGAAGAGAGGTTATGGATAGGAGGTATGGCAACAACATAAATGAATGAATGAAAGGAGCTTGGAGATGAAAAATCAGATTGACGAAGAAAGAAAACAACGAGATGAATTACTTGCTCGAATGAGAACGCAGGGAGTTGACTTTCATCCGCGTAAACGTGGTGATCGAGAAAAGATACAGAAAAAGGAAAATTAGGCGGGTATATGAAATTACTAATATTAGAAGCCAATAAAGAATCGATGACGGTTATTGAGTCCTTTGGGTGCAATAAGCAAAAGCGATGTAAAAGTTTTCTAAAAAGCTTGATAGCTCTTCATAGAGAAAGAGGTAAGTGGCATTTAGTAAAAGACAAGAAGGTGTCGGATTTGACCTATAACGGTCGGTGGTACTTTATTCATACACTATCTGCTGAACTGTATTCAATGGATTATCAGATAAGGGCAGCTAAAAATATTAAACAGAAACATTGCATTGCACTTTGTAAGAGTTGGGAAAAAGAAGGTTTATCGGCTTCAACCATAGCAACAAGGAAATCATTATTAAGGGTTGTTCTTAGTTGGGTTGGCAAAAAGTCAGTCTTGGATGATTTGAGTCTAAATGAATTATTTGTTAACCCTACTGTTATCACTAGATCCCAAAAAACAGAGATTGATAAATCGTTAAGTGGTGTATTGAAGAGAGAGACTTTGCCAGAGGGTGATCGTTGGATAGATGATCCCTTAGAAGTTATTCAAAATTTGTGGGTTTCATTAGGCGCAGTAAGAACACACGCAAAAGTCAGGAAACGGTATTTCATTGTTATGCTGGAGCTAATGTACTGGCTTGGTTTGAGACCAAGAGAAGCTGCTTTTTTCAATCCGGGCAAAGATATTCGTCATGATGCGTTTGATGACCACTATTGCTTTGTAGCTAAACAAGGCTCAAAAGGTGGTCGAGAGAGAAAGGTATTAATATTAGAGCGTAGCCAAAAAGTTTATTTAAAAGAGCTGCAAACAAGAATGTATTGTCGTCATCGTATTATGCCCAAAGACGTATCAAAAACGGATTCTTGGATGCGGGCTTTTAATAGGTTTTGTGTGGAGAATGGGTTATCTAAAGATAATCAAAAAAACCCGTATTCATTAAGGCATGAGTATGCGCATAGAACCTATGAGAATATCAGTGGTCAGCCAAGCCCTATTCGTCTAAAAACGTCGTCTAAAGTGGATACGGTTGCTAAAGGTTTAGTGTCAAAGCAGTTAGGCCATAACCGTCCGTCTGTTGCAGGCGCTTACATTGGGTAGTCGCTAGGTATTAATCAGCCTTACAATTCTAGCAGCGAGCCTAAGCCTGTTAGATTTAGACATGCCGCTTTGTTGAACATTGTTTCGGAGGAAGGCCTGTTTATACATTATTAACTCTTGTGGTTAATGGCATAATTATTTTGTCATCAAAATAATTGAAGAAATGGCTGTTTGGTGACTATATAGACACATGGTTTGCTTATTTGTCAGGTTTGTGCCTATATGGTCACAAATTAGGTGGTTTAATATGTTATATCGAGTGAAAATAGGATTACAGCTTAAAGCGACGCGAAAAGACAAAAAGATGTCTCAATCGGAGGCCGCCGACTGTCTTGGTATTGATCGCTCTCTTGTTTCTAAAATTGAGACCGGACGTTATACAGGTTCATTAAAAATATACGAACGATATTTAGCGTCAATGGGCTATGTGCTGGCAATTGAAACAGAAACTCCTCAGCAGGTTGATTTTGATACGTTGAATGAGATGTTTAAAGATGATTGAGCTTAACCTTCCCTCATCTATTGAGCAGTTGTCGGTTCAATTCCATCAAGGTGGGTCTGCGATTGAGTTAGGTATTTTGACTCATGGGGCGCGTCATTCGTTTCAATACACTCAGCAAGAAACTTCAATTTCACTGACGATGAAGAATCGTATGGATGCTTATAATTACGGGGCTATTCATCCAATATTTAGTCAGAATTTACCTGAAGGCTTCATTCGGCGCTATATTTCTGAAAAGTTAGCTAGGTACGGAAAGATCAATGATATGTACTTCTTGGCCTTGCAAGGCTCTAACGGTATTGGCGTTCTAGATTTTGATGCCGACCTGCGATTGCCTACCGTTGAACAGGTGTCGCTGAGTGATATTTTGTCATGGCAATCGAAAGAAAAGTTATTCCCACAGTTGTTGGAAAAATATTATCTTCGAGGTATTTTGTCGGGTGTTCAGCCAAAAGTTATGATTAACACGGAGATGCAGAGTCGTACTTCTATGCAGCAGAAGGGTTTAATTGTTAAAACGTATGATGAAGAGTTTCCGCTGCTTACCGTTAACGAATATGTTTGTATGGAGGCCGCAAGGCATTGCCAGTTGGCACCACCAAGGACGTATTTATCAGAAAACCTGGAAAGTTATGTTATCGAGCGTTTTGATAAGGTCGGTGGCAAGAGGTTAGCCTTTGAGGACTTTGCGACACTGATGGGTAAGCAAGGGGACGAGAAATACAACTCCAGTTATGAGTCGTTGTTGAGAGCGGTCCGTTTATATACGGGGTCGGTTGTTCAAGTAGAAAAAGCGTATAAGCTCATTGTCTTCAATTGCTTGATAGGTAATGGTGATGCTCATCTTAAAAACTTTGCCTTACAATATAGTTTAGGCGAGAAAGATATTTTTTTGGCGCCGCCTTATGATATTACTCATACGATTATTTATGACAGCATTGATAATCATATGGCGTTAAAGATGAAGAAGAGTAAAGAATTTCCAAGTAGGGGTGTTCTTATTGATTTAGGCATTACAGCTGGAGTTAACCAACCCGCTGAGATAATTAATTTTATCGCAGATAACATTAGTGACTACATTGCTCAGTCACAAGAAATAAAACTAATGAAAGGTTTGCGCGATTCTATTGAGCATTCATTAGGGCTTGCTATAACTAGAGAGCCTCTGAAAGAGCGTTATCGCCACCTAAAGAAAAAGAAGTATGATTAATTTAGAGTTTTTTAAGCAATCGACATCGAGCGTAAATTTGCGGAAGGAATAGCCGCTAACGAACTACGTTAGCTTAGCTATAACGGCCGACTGCTCTTCAATAGTTTTGTTAAGAGCGAAGGCGGACAGGTTGGCTTCATTGAGCTGTTCCTTGTACAAAACAACGTCTGAGTTCAAAGAATCCAGGGTGGTTCGAGTCTTCTCAAGTAACATAGTAAGGCTTTGACGCTCTTCTACCGATTGAGAGGCTTCCTGCTTGGCTAGTTCAGAAGAGGCTTCTAGGCTAGAAATCAGCTTGTCATTACCGGCAATTGTGGCTTCTAGGCTAGCAAGTGTTTTATTACTATTGGCAAATTGGCTATTTAGCATTTTATTCTCATTAACAAGCTCACTATTTTGAGATTTAACCTCTGTGACATATTGCTGATTACCTTCGAGCCGTAATTCTGACTTAGCAATTTCAGTGCGTAATGTTTCGTTGCTGGAGACTAATGCATTATTTTCTTTTTTCTCATCACTGAGTTGCTGCCGTAATTCCGCGACAATAACTTTATTAGCCGTTTCTTGTTGTGCAAGCTCTGCTTTTGAGGACTCACCTGATTTAATTAACTCTGTTTGGAGTTCTTTACACTCTTTTTCTAATTGCTCAAGAATGGCAGTTTGTTTGTGTAAACGCTCTTCTGATGAGGATAGGTCATCAAGGGCGGCATCCCTCTGGTCAATAGCGTCTTGTGACTGTTCTTTATAGCGCTGCTCGGCTTCGATGCTGAAGCGTGTAATCTCTTTCATGAAGCCTTGAGTGAACTCTGAAGAGAAGCCCAATTTATCGTAGAGTGACTGTTGGTTGGCTTCGAGTTCTTTTTTCCAGTTAGCAAAATACTTGTGGACGGTACTGGTGCTTTTCACATCCGAGAGCATAGAGCGAACAAGTCTGACCGTTGGTTTTGTTCCACCGGCATACAGTTCGCTACAAATATCATTTACACGCTCTTGAATACTACCCGTTCTATCGCTTGTTGCCATTTTAGTTGCCGTTTTAAATGTCTGGAGTAGACAGTATAGCAAAACGAACGAACGCTGTTCTTCACTTTTGTTCGTTCGTTTATTATGGCCGTTATATTCAGGCGGCTGAGAGAATATTCATAGGCGTTAACTCGCCTGCCTTCGTATCAACATAAACGACCCTTGGTCGTGAGTTCCTCCATGACACAGCGATGAGCAAGGTAAGTTTAAAGCAGGAGCGACACTTGCGAATTAGGTGGTCGATAAATATTCTATTAAACATGGAGATCTCCGTAAAGGCAGTCGATTGAATGTTGAATACTAGAAGGTTGTCGCATAAGAATGCGGTGCGAATTCATGAGAGATAGCGTGAAGAGTATGTGAGGGGTGTAGAATGATCTCTTGAATTTATTAAAATAGAGGAATAGATGAGAAATTATGGTTTAGGGTTTATTAGTGATGCTGATTTGTATCAGCACACTAAAGGTACGGTGAAGAAATATAGATTCAAAATCGACCTTGAGGACTTTAATAAAAACCTTGTTGATCCTATTAAGCTAACATTTGATTCTAAGGTTTATGGTAAAGGGATTTCTGATATTGTTGAAAGAGAAGTGGCTAGACAGTTAGACAAATCCAACACTAATCACATAGGGTATTTTCACCAAAATATATTCAATTACATTGGCTCTGGCTGGAGTGTGCCTGACAAAGGCTACGATGTTGTACATATAAATGATAAATACTTTGTGGAAATGAAGAATAAACATAACACCATGAATTCCTCCGCCTCACAAAAAACTTACATGAGGATGCAAAGTACTCTTTTAAATGAACCTACAGCAACTTGTATGCTAGTTGAGGTGATTGCTAAGAACAGCCAGAATAGACCTTGGAATGTGAGTTTAGATGGGGTTTCGGTGTCTCACCCGTCTATTAGAAGGGTTTCAATGGACAAGTTTTATGGATTAGTGACGGGAGACGAGGTGGCGTTTAAATCACTTTGTGAGGTATTACCTTCAGTCATAGAAGATATTGTTAATGAAGAAGGCCTAGGTGAGAAAGTTAACACAGTTGTTGATGAGTTAAAAAACATTTCACCTGGCTTGTTAAAAAGCTTATATATGCTTTCATTTGAGAAATATGAAGGGTTTGGTGATTTTGATGTCTGATAATTACATTTCCGAGTCACTGCTGGCTGATATTACATCTGTTTCTAAACGAACCGTTAAGAGTTGGAAGAAGAATGGAAAAGTAATTCCTGCTTCTAATGGAATGTACTCTTTAGATGATTTGAAGCACTTCCCACAAGTAAAAGGAATGTTGGAATCAAAGTGGGAAAAAGATCAGCAAATAAAGCCACTGAGATCATACAAGTCAGTCGAGCTTTTTGCTGGTGCAGGTGGGTTAGCTATTGGCCTTGAGCGAGCTGGTTTTTCTCCAGTAGCCTTAAATGAAATTGATAAAAATGCTTGTTCTACATTGAGAAAAAACAGGCCTAATTGGAATGTAATAGAAGGTGACATTGCTAATGTAGATTTTACTGTTTATAAGGATGTTGACTTTTTATCAGGTGGTTTTCCCTGTCAGGCCTTTTCCTATGCAGGAAAGAAGCTCGGCTTTGAAGATACTAGAGGTACTTTGTTTTTTGAACTTGCTCGTGCAATTAAAGAGATGAAGCCGAAGGTTTTTTTAGGAGAAAATGTCCGCGGCTTGCTTACACATGATAATGGGAATACCTTAGAGGTAATAAAATCAGTAATTAGTGAGCTCGGTTATACTTTGGTTGAGCCTAGAGTTCTGAAAGCTATTTTTTACCGTGTTCCTCAAAAAAGAGAGCGACTTTTTTTAGTATGTATTCGTAATGACTTACTAGAAGGGGTTGATTTTAGTTGGCCGGAGACATATTCAAGAGTATTGGTGCTCTCAGATGCTCTAAAGAAAGGAGAGCTTTATGATACAGACTGCCCTAAATCAGCAGGCCAAAGGTACCCTGAAAGAAAAAAAGAGATATTACATATGGTTCCTCCAGGTGGTTGTTGGGTTGACCTACCTGATGAAATTCAACGTGAATATATGAAGACGAGCTACTTTATGGGTGGTGGGAAAACAGGTATGGCTAGAAGGCTGTCATATGATAGTCCTAGCTTAACTTTAACTTGTGCTCCTGCTCAGAAGCAGACTGAAAGATGTCATCCTGAGGAGGATAGGCCTCTTAATATTAGGGAGTATGCTCGAATTCAAACTTTCCCGGATGATTGGGTGTTTGAGGGGGCAAGTAGTAGTCAATACAAACAAATAGGGAATGCAGTGCCTGTGAATCTTGGTCATGCAATGGGCTTGCGGCTCATTTCATTACTCAATGATATTGAAAGAAATACTAGAGGTGAGTTGGCGTAACCTCTACTTAAACTTGGTTGTTAATGGGGTGATAACACAAGGCTTTCTTCGTTTTAGCCCTTTCTATAGGGATCAGATTTGATTAACCTCTTGCAATAAGTTTTAAACTTAATGTAGAATAGCCGGCTCGACAGGTTGATGCTAGTTTAGATTTAACCGGTTGGAAGTGTTGGTTTTGAAGCTTCTGAGTTAGTTCAAAATAAACCTTGCTTTAAAATATTTGGCTATTATAGTAGCGGCCCGGTTCAGGCTAGAAACGAACCAGCTCTTTAAAAATTTATCAAGTAATTTGTGTGGGCACTTGTGTTGATTGTTGGAATTATTAAAAAATAATCAATATAGGTTGAACACA
>MAAB01040500.1_pt1 | contig 58391 bp, 50 predicted proteins | sample 1115991 | NCBI WGS metagenome assembly MAAB01 (sample SAMN04961124, study PRJNA320927) | seawater metagenome | isolation source: sample BD02T18 sea water enriched with oil for 18 days | place: USA:Gulf of Mexico | collected 2013-07-27 | reverse complement strand
TTAAGCTTTTTACCTTCTTGAAGTGCTTTTACTGCTTCTTGAAAATCGAATTGAGTTGTCATATGTCATTCCTGTTTTTACTAGTTTACTGAAATGACACAGATTTGTGAACACTACCTGCAAATGTTCAGGTGAAATTTCTGATGAATAAAGCATTCGCTTTATAACTTTTTTTACTTTTATTTAAAGAGTAGCATCTTCGCTACTCTTCTTATGCTATGAATCAAATACCAACACTCAATAAATCACTGACAATTAGCATCTTTAACAAAGACGCTAATAAGCAGACTAATGCAGATACTAAATATCTCATTCAACTAGGTTGCAATAATTATGTAGTATCCACAGCTACTAAAAATTTAATTGAAATATTGCTCATAGAGCCAAAAGAATTGATCACGCTTTCTGAGCTATATCATGCGCATTTTCAAGAACATTTAAATTCAAATGAAATATTGCAATTAATTGAACAGTACATTCCTAAATCCCTTCTAGAAGGTGCTCCTGCGGTACCTGCTAAAACGCCTTTTACAATAAGTAGGATCGTTTTATCTCCTAGTATGGTTGAGTTTTTGTCATCTAAACTAACGTGGCTTTTCAAACCATTAGTAGCGCTATTTTTAGTTTCAATATTTTCTACCATTCACGGTTACGCACTTATCAATGAATTTAATCTTTCGACTAATTCTTGGAACGATACTAACGTATATTTATTTTTACTCGTAATGTTGTTTAGTTTCTTTGTACACGAATTTGGGCACGCAACAGCCTGCCGAAATTTTGACTGTAATCATGGTGGTATCGGTGTAGGACTTTACCTAATATTCCCGGTGTTTTTTGCTGATGTAACCTCTGCATGGAGGCTGTCAAAATATCAGAGAGCGGTGATTGATTTAGGTGGTCTGTATTTTCAGGCCATATTACTAATATTTATTGACTTGATAGCGTTGCATCTTAATTCGGCTTTGTGCGCAAAATTATCTACTGTAATCACGTTTACCATGCTGTACACATTAAATCCGTTCTTAAAGTTTGATGGCTATTGGCTGCTAAGTGATTTAAGTGGCGAGACAAACTTACATAGGAAAATGCGTACAACGATACGTTCTATCGTTTCACAAGCGTTTAAGTTATCATCTTTATCAAATATTCTGTTAAAAAATTCCAAACTAATTTTAGCGTACAGTGCATTAAGTATTGCGTTTATCATTTACTGCATAAATTTTCTATTCAACGAATTTAAGTACATATACTCTGAATTGCCATTAAAGCTCGAGTTGTGGTTAAACAACTACACATTAGCGACAGATAATACATTCTCAAAATTTACACTAGCAATAGATCTGATTGGTATTTTCATCTGGCCATTACTCCTATGCACGTTTCTATTATTTGCCATAAAAAAATTGATGTCTCTCATCATTTTTGAACCAAAAGAACCGACCTAAATAAAATTGAAAGGAATAAATCTGAATGTTTTTTAATGGTATTTTATCATGTTTATGTAAACGATCGATAAACCGTAAATTGATAGTGTCGATGGTCGAGTCTATGTATGAAGCCAAATTCAATAGTACATCAAACACAAATATAATTTTTGTTATGCCATATTGCGAGTTACTTATCCAGTTTCTTAATATGTTGAGTCGCCGAAATTCGCATATATATTTTATTGTAAATCGACACGAGGATTTACCGTATTTAGCTAGATTGAATTCGCTGTCAAATTTAAAATTCATACAGCAAGGAACTGCTTTGGATAAACTCAGTCATGTAAAAGGAGCGATATTTATTTCCTGTCCGGAAATGCATACAACAACTTTAACATCGGGTGTTCCACATTCTTGGAACAACCAAGATTATATGTTTTCAATGTTTGAATTTATGCTGGCACTAAAATCCGGTTCGATTATAGGCTCCTTTAGTTATTCAGATAATGAATTGAAATTGTACTCCGAAAACTGTCATAGCAACTATGATATTCGGCACCAACTAATGGAGTGTTTTAGAGCAATCTTTGATTGTTACTCAACATTAGCTAGCGAAAGTTCGTTTAAAATTTACACTTTAAACTTTTTGGAAAAGCACAGCTTTAATACTTTACGATTAAATCGCTTGCGTAAAATAAATTACTTAGAAGGAATCCTTAGAGAAATTGAGGCGCGCAGTGGTTATCAAAGGACAGTATCACAGGAATTCATAAAGTATGTCTCGAACGAAAAACGCTTGATCTTGAATGAGGTTAAAGTATGAATATTTTGTTTAATTTCAGACTCTTTTTTCTAATATTTGGTTCACTTTTAACTCTATGTCTCAATTCAAAGATTAGACGTAAGGTTATGGACTCTCTAACAATTGTTGCACCAAATCGTATTACGAGATTAAAGCTTACGTATCGGCACATACATGCAATGTCAATATTTCGATTGATTAACGAGTTTTTATTGATATCTAACCAAAAGGCAATAGATCGATTTATTTTTAGCAAAGTACACGTAGATTCACCCAATATTCTGGATGACATTAAAAAGCACAAAGGGGCAATAATTTTTGCAACTCCGCACTATGGCCCTTTTATTATAGGTTGTTTGAAAGCGTCAAAGGAATTTGCAGGCAATAAACGAGTGTATACATTTTATGATGCGCCTGAAAAAACGGAATCTTCAGCCCCTTTTCAGAAAATACTAGAGAAAGTACAGGGTAGCATCGTTTCGGTTTTTAATGATAACGCAGGAGTGATTAAGGCACTGCGAGCCCTTCGCAATAAAGAAATTGTGGCTATTTTGCCTGATGTATACGATCTTTCAGGGCAATCGTTAGCGGTACCATTTTTTAATCATTTTACTCAGGCGATGAGTGGCACAGCTTTTCTGGCCACTCACTCAAAGGCAATCATCGTTCAGGCATATTGTAAAGTTAATTGGTTTGGGGAGGTTAATATTACCCTTGAACCACCTATTTCTCCCAAACCAGAACTATCTTTTGAGCAAAATACTTATTTTTTGACAAAATGCATTTTTGAATCATTGGAACGTCATATCAGACAGAGTCCTGAATATTGGGTTTACCTTTCTCAAATAAAGTCTCGTTTAGAGCACCCGCTAGCAGATGGCGACATGTATACACAAATCAACAAAGATGTTTGCACTTTGCGAAAGGGTTTAGACGTTCCTGATGATATACAATTTTTTAATTAGTTAATTTTTTTATGGAGATAAATTATGTCAAATGGTTTACAGAAAAAAGTACAAAATAAAGTAATGTCAAATATTGCTCAGTACGGAAATATCCCTTTATCTGAAATAGATTTAGACACTGAGGTTGTGAATACAGGATTGGATTCTTTAGGTGTAGCCGAGTTTATTTTCAGTATTGAGGATGATTTTGGCATTGTTATAGAAGATGCAAAGGACATTGCAAGTAGATTAAATTACGGAACTGTTCAAAACGTAGTTGATCTAGTGTTAAAAGAGCTCGAAAGCAAGTAACTAGCATAAGTGCTCACTAATTAGAGAGAACAATATTATGAAAAATAGAGTTGTAATAACCGGTTCAGGTATTGTTTCCAGTATCGGCTTAGGTATTGATGCTTTTAAGAAGTCAATTTTTAACGGCGTCAATGGCATTTCGAGAATAACGCGATTTGACAGTGATAAAGTTAACTGTAAAAGCGCAGCGGAAGTTAAAAACTTTGATTTTTCTGCGTTCAATATACAAAGTTCTGGCTTTTACGATAGGTACTCGCAATTTGGAATTGTAAGCGCAAAGGAAGCCCTTTCAAATGCAAACCTTACTATTGGTGAAACCTATGATATTGAAAGAACAGCGGTAGTTTTCGGTACCGGAATTGGTGGTATTGAAACCCAGGAAAAAGGATATGAGAAGCTTTTTATTCAAAATGGGAAGAGATTACACCCATTTACCGTTCCAAAAGCTATTCCAAGTGCAGCAGCAAGTTTAATTAGTTTGGAGCTAGGCATTACTGGTCCATGTTTCGGAGTTACAAGTGCATGTTCTTCTTCTGGTCACGCAATTATTCAGTCTTATTACATGTTAGCTTCTGGTTTAGTCGATATGGTAATTACTGGTGGTGCTGAAGCACCAATTTCATATGGCGTTGTAAAGGCTTGGGAGGGCATGAGAGTTTTAGCAAGTGATTATTGCCGTCCTTTTTCGCATAAACGTGGGGGGACAATTCTTGGCGAGGGAGGTGGTACTCTAGTATTAGAGACTTTAGATGCTGCCTTAGAACGTAATGCACCTATACTTGCTGAAATAGTGGGTGTTGGAATGAGCTCAGATGCTTTTCATCCAGTTAAACCTCATTTAGAAGGGCCAATACGATCTATGAATCAGGCGATTAACCATGCTGGAATACGAAATAATGTTATTAATTATATCAATGCTCATGGGACAGGAACCCATCTCAACGATATGAATGAAACACTTGCTATTAAAAGCGTTTTTGATACGAATGCGCATAAGATCGCTGTGTCATCAACTAAATCGATGCATGGTCATACTTTAGGCGCTTCAAGTGCAGTCGAGGCAATAGCTACAATATTATCGTTAAATCATCAAGTCATTCCTCCGACAATTAATTTTGTACCAGGTGATGATGTATGCGATCTCGATTATGTTCCAAATCATTCACGAGCGTCACAAATTGATTTTGCGCTGTGCAATTCATTTGCATTTGGTGGTCTCAACACATCTATATTATTTAAATCTTATTATTAATTAAGCAAAGTTTATAAGAATTTAGTGCCTTAACGCCATGCGCGACTTTAAAATTTCGTTACCAAGGTTGAAAAAGGCATGTTCTAACTTTATATAGTAATCGCCAAAAAATATTATAAAGTGATTTAGAACATGCCATTAGAATATTTTATCATCTACGTTTATTGTTGGGTAGATGAAAACTACGCCGATATCTTAGGTAAAACTAAAATAAAAAAGTTACTTTGAATCGCTATAAAGAAAAGTGAAAGGGTTACAATGTAACCAATGAGAATAGATATTTTCACGCGTTAGCGTGGAGGGGATCATTATTAAAATGGCTGCTTGATTCACAAATCAAAACCAATTGATTTAGCGCTTGCAAAACTTTTATGGATCGAAGTGATGTTCAATGTTTTCGTAGCAACAGTGAAGTCGCATGACATTTACAAAAGGTAGTGTTCACAAATCTGTGTCATTTCAGTAAACTAGTAAAAACAGGAATGACACATGACAACTCACTTCGATTTTCAAGAAGCCGTTAAAGCACTTCAAGCGGGTAAAAAACTTAATGGTAAATACGGTGTACTCACTGGACTTATTAAACAATTAAGTGAAGCAGCCCTGCAAGCTGAGCTTGAACAACACCTTGCTAACGAACAACAACCTAATCGTAAAAATGGCACTAGCACTAAAACGGTAAAGTCCTCTGTTGGTAGCTTTGAACTTGATACACCAAGAGATCGAAGTGGTAGCTTTGAACCTCAACTTGTTAAGAAAAATCAAACTTCACTTACCGATGAAATAGATCAAAAAATCCTTTCCATGTTTAGCATGGGCATGAGTTATCGAGATATTAATAAACACATCGAAGATATGTACGGCATGAACGTCGCTACGGGCATGATAAGTGCGGTCACCGACAAACTTTATTCCAGAGTTAAAAGCATGGCAGCAACGGCCTCTCGATAGCCATTATCCGATTGTTTGGCTTGATGCTATACATTACAAAGTGAAAGAAGATGGGGGTTATATCAGCAAAGCAGTTTACACCTTACTTGGCTTAGATATTCACGGTAAAAAAGAAATACTTGGCTTACACCTATCAGAAAATGAAGGCGCTAATTATTGGTTATCTGTTCTTACTGATTTAAATAATCGAGGTGTTAAAGATATCCTTATTGCCTGCATTGATGGGCTGACGGGGTTTCCTGAGGCGATAAAGGCTATTTTTCCAGAGACCGAAGTGCAATTGTGTATCGTTCATCAAATACGCAACTCAATGAAGTATGTTGCCTCTAAGAATCAAAAAGCGTTTATGGCCGATTTAAAGCCTGTTTACCGCGCACCAACGAAGGAAGCCGCAGAGCTAGCCCTTGATGAACTTGAGGCTAAATGGGGTGGCTCTTATCCGTTGGTCATTAATTCTTGGCGAAATAAATGGCATAACTTGTCGGCTTACTTCAAATATCCTGAGCATATTCGCAAGGTTATTTATACCACAAATGCTGTTGAAGCTGTGCATCGTCAGTTTAGAAAACTGACGAAAACAAAAGGCGCTTTTCCAAACGAAAATAGCTTGTTGAAGTTGCTTTATGCTGGCATATTAAACGCCACTGAGAAATGGACAATGCCAATACATAATTGGAGCCTTTGTTTATCTCAGTTAGCGATTTATTTTGAAGGACGTTTAGACAGCGTGCTCGATATTTAACAATTTAAGCTGACACAGAATTTTGAACGCCCCCGAAATTTGTCCGCGTGCTTGCATTTGTTAGGCACGTAAATTACTTATCGCTTTGGTGTGCAGTTGAACATCCACTGCACACCAAAGCGATCCGTTAATTTACCAAAATAGTCGCCCCAAGGTTGGATCGCTAGTGGTGTAGTAACTTGCCCTCCATTACCGAGAAGCTCAAACAGGTTCTCGGTCTGCTGACGATCTTCTAACTGAAAAATCATGGCCGAGCCTCTCATCGGTTCAGCATCATCATTATCAGAGGCGTAAAACAATATTCCTGGCCCTTCGAATTGAGCGTGCATAATTTTTCCGCGCATCATTTCATTACTAACAGGCATACCATTCTCACCGAACCGCAAAATATCTACGACCTTACCAATGCCGCAACGGGTGTAGAAATCTAAAGCTTGTTCACAACAAGTCGTAAAAAAGAGATAGTTAGCCAAATACATGTTTATTTCCTTTGCGTGAAGATCTGCTCATTTAGTGCCTAACGAGCCTGTAGAATTACTCGTTTTTAAAATTATTTTTAATCAAAATACTCTAACTGGATTGTTTTCTTTTAACAATCAAAAACGTTTACGTTTTTGGCGATACCAATTTCCATAAGGTATGATGGGATGGCTTTGTTCACACTCAAGCTGAACGACTTACTTGCAAAAATCCATCATTAAAAATCTCATATACTCACCTAGGGAGAACTATATCGTATCTAAGTGAACGTAAATGTGCCTAATTTCAAGGGCTAATTTAGGTCAGCAATGTGCTAGGAAGCGTCCATACTTCCTGAATCAATTGAGATTTAAATATCTATAGTTTCAGATATCTCAAGTGCATCATCGACTTCTATACCAAGATAACGAACGGTACTTTCTAGCTTTGTATGATCAAGTAATATTTGAACAGTTCTCAGGTTTTTAGTTTTTTTATAAATCAAAGTTGCTTTAGTGCGTCTCATTGAATGAGTGCCATAAGATGTTACATCCAAGCCAATACTAGCAATCCACTTTTTGACTATTCTGGCATATTGCCGAGTCGATAAATGGGAATTATCTTTTACTCTACTTCCAAATAAATAATCACTAGAACGAAGTGATTTAAATGAGATCCACTTTTGTAAAGCAGTTCGAGTTTTTTTGTTATTTCAAATTGAACAGGAGTCCCTGTTTTTTGTTGAATTAACATAGCTCGTGATTGAATGCTTTTCCCATGTGCAATACCCGACACTTTAAGTTTTATGAAATCACATGCTCTTAATTTACAATCTAATGCTAAATTAAACATAGTTAATTCTCGAAGATTATTGGCTAAATCAAGTCTTGTTCTGATAGACCATACATCTTCAAGTTTAAGGGGAAGTTTTTGCCCTACGAGCTTACCTTTGTTCCAACTTGGTTTTGGTTGATAAAGTACAATGTTATGCATAATTTTACTCCTTCTTTAAGTGAACTATAATTATGAAACCATCTCGATTAAATTACTTATTGGAGGCGCCTCATAACTAATGAACCTGACTGGATGAACCCAGCCAATGACCGTAAGACGCCATATACTGAAGAAGAACTTGAGTTATTTGTTGATGGTTTTATTGAAGGCTTTGGGGATGAGTGGGAATATTTAAAATTCAAAGTGGGTGAATCAATGGCAAGGCAAAAAATTAAGGACGGATTCATAGCTAAAGATGAAAATAATTTACATAATACCGAACCAGATGGAGAGGTTCATTAGATATCGAATAGTGCCTTAGCTGACATTAGCTACTGGTTATTATTTAGGTCAACTGATAGCCTTAGCTGACATTAAGCTTTTGTTAATCCTTGATCATATTTAGAATAATATCACCCTAAATTCACTGCTTTTTTGTGGGGCTGGTTTAAGCTCATACCTGCCGTAGAGCTTCCATTACTTGATGGCATTTATTATTTTGTAATGTTAAATATTCTTTTCCCCACTCCTTAATCGAAAGCATCAAAGGCATCATACTGACTGCTAGAGGTGTCAGAGAATAAACTACTTTAACGGGCACTTCTGGATAAACTTCCCTGTGTATCAGATTTGACTCTTCTAATTCTCTTAACTGGCTAGTCAACATTCTTTGAGTAATATTTGGTAATAATCGGGTTAATTGATTAAATCGTTTCGGTTCATCTTTAAGCTTAAACATAATAACAATTTTCCATTTCCCCTTGATTAGGTCGATTGTAGCCTCGACCGGACACGACGAATAATTCTTTACTTGTTTTGTCATTTTTTCGCTCACTAGTAGGTATCAATTTGTATAGTAACGTAGAAAAAACTGCCTTCTTGTAAATATTTATCACCTATTTATACTCAGCAAACTCTGAATTAAACAGTTTCAATAATTCTAACTTCTGATGAAATAAAAAAGGAAAAATTTATGCTAATTACTCGTAAACGTCTATTCGATTGTTCTTTAATAATCACGACTTTATTGTTCGTATCTTTACTAATCACGACTATGTTGCACGTACCTCCAGCAATATCAGGGTCGGTTAAATTGTATGATAAGCCAAAAACGGTTGTTACAATTAACGATCCAACAATTTTTCCTGAAAGTATCACCTATAATTCAAAGAGTAAACGATTTTTGATAAGTTCGTTCAGGCATGGAGCAATCTATGAAGTAAATCCAGATGGGCAAACCACTCAAATAGTAAGTGATAACCGATTATGCTCAGTATTAGGGATTCGTATTGACCTTAGCTTAGACCGACTATATGCGACCAATTCAGATGTAGGCGCGTGTACAAAACCAACTAAAGAGGGTGTCAAGAAAACAGCAGCATTAGCAATTTATCAACTCAGTAATGGGCAACCTATCGACTATATTGATCTGTCTGAATTACTTCCAAATGATGCTCATTTAGCTAATGGTCTTACTTTGGATAATAAGGGTAATGTTTATATTACTGATAGTTTTTCACCGACAATCTACAAAGTCGATAATAAGGGAAATGCATCTGTATTTATCAACAATAAGGAGTTTTTGGGTGAAGGAATTAACTTGAATGGAATTGTGTTTCATCCAGACGGTTACCTTTTGACTGTTAAAAAAAGTACAGGGGAACTTTTTAAGATTCCAACGGATAATCCTAACGGTTTCACTAAAGTTCAATCTGACACTAAGCTCGTTGGTGGTGATGGAGTAATCCTTGGTTCCAACAAGGAGCTAATTGTTATCGCTAATCAAGCATTGGGTGTTAACAATAACTCAGCATATTCTCTTAAGTCCTACGATAACTGGGGTAGTTTTACAGTTACTGGTCGTTATAAGTTTGGCGATGTATACCCGACAACAGCTACAATTAAAGATAAAAAAATCTTTGCTGTTCATAGCAATATCAACAAACTAGTAGCAGCACCAATAGGTAAAAAACATACCATCAAACAAAGCGCACTGATTAAAGAAATCGGGGTTTTGGTAGCTGATAAATAGGGATATATACATAAGACTTATTACTTAATATTCAAAAAGAAACTTTATTTTTTTGCATATTAAACTTCCCAACGACCGCTTTGGTGGCTTTGTTGACTATCAAGATGAAGGTAGCTCAACGTTTAATAAACACTAAAAACAGCTCGAAAATCCATTGATGCTAACGTCAGTATCGTATCTAAGCAGACTGTTCTGATGTCTGTTTTTCATAAATAGTGAGAAAAATATGTTTAATAAAACGTTAAAAATAGCAGCTTTTAGTTTACTTTCTGTTATGACCATAGCTTCTGCTTCAGCCAGTGATCTGAAACAAGGGGAAATTGTAGAGGTTGAAGGAAAAATTGCTAAAGTTTATGTCGGTACAGCTAATTCAATTGTGAAAGGACAGCTGCTGCAGATCAATAGATTGCAAGCAACAAATAGTGTGCTTGAAGGTGATCCTCTGTATTCATACCAAGAAGTAGGTAAAGTTTTGGTTAATGGGTTTAGCAAATCGCAATATATTAATGTCCAAATTACCGAAGGAAACCTCAAACTAGGGGATAGGGTAAAAATAAGTAGCTTCGTTACGCGTAATTTTCCATCTCAAATTGTTAAGAAAATCATTGAAAGAATCGATATTCCAGAAACCGACGAAGAGTATAGATTAATGTTGGTAATTTATCCTCCAGGAAACCTAGGGCGCCCACATATGCATCCTGTAGCTGGTCTCAATTATATTATTTCAGGTACTGCAGAATCCAAATATGAAGGGGAAGGGGAAGAAATAATCACCTATAATGCTGGAGACTCTTACACTGACCCATCAAACAAGAAACACTTAATTTTTAGAAACGCCAGCCAGATGGAAGAGTTACGTTTTTTAGTAGCATATAGAGTTAAAAAATCTGGCGTTTTTGCGTTACCATTAAACTAATGCAAGTAGGAAATGAATGTCTGAGTGGGTTTTAATACCTACCTGAAAACAGCTCAAAAAGCTATTGATGTTAATGTCAACTAACGGCTTATAGCTGTCATTGCAATTGAATTTGTCATATATGAAAGATTAAAGTTAGCTTTATTTTTTGCTTTTATACTACAATCTATAAATGAAAAAAAAATCACATTTATTATTGTTCATATATTGTATTTTCTTATCAACTATAGCTTTAAGTAAAGACATTAAAATTTCTATGAATGAATTTTGCCCTTATCATTGCACAGAATTAGACGGTGGGTGGGATAAGGAATATCCAGGCTATGCTTATGAAATATATGATGAAATATATTCATCAGCTGGATATGACTTTAAAGCAATTCAAAACCCTTTTCATCGGGGAATGCAAAGTGCTAATACAGGTAACGTTGACGCGATTAGTGGACCAATAAAAATAAAATCTAAACATGAATCAGAGATAAAAATTCGGCAAAACAAAAATACCGGAACAATATATAGTCAGTTGATTTATTCAAAAGAGCCAATTTCTCTTTATCATTCTAGTTGTTTCTTTGGAAAATCTGATATGAAATGGAATTACAAAGGAATTCAATCTATTTTGTCTTATAAAACTGCTGTAGTTAAAGATTTTGACTATGGAGATATTTTGAACAGGTTTATTGAAGTTGAAACTAGCAAAAAAAGCAGTCCAAGAGTGCAGTTAATGTTTGGGAAAGATATACAACTAAGAAACTTCAAAATGTTAATGAGTGGCCGTGTAGACCTAGTCCTTGCAGACTTGCAGGTTGGCTTGTATACAATAAATAAAATGGAAAAAAAACAACAATTAAAAAAAGGTTCACTTAAATTATTAGGGTGTACCGAAGAAGGGCAGCGACATTTATATGTTGGTTTTTCACCCAAGAGGCCAAAAAGTTCTAGGTTATTAGCCCAGCTATTTGATCAAGGTATAGTTAGACTAAGAAGCTCTGGGAAACTAAAACTTATATTAGATAAGTATGGACTCGATGATTGGGCTTTAGAGAATTAATAATACAAATATTTTAGAATATTCAAATACTAGTTACTCTCTTCTCTTTTTTTAATTTCACCCCAGTGGTAATTACTAACTCAATAATTTTAATTTGTTCTAAAGAAAATAGCTTGAAGTGTCCATTGCGTTTCAATTATTTATGTCTGCTTATGCTTTAATAATGATCCTAATTAACAGGAATTTTAGCAAACTGTTTTAGTCTCTATTGTGGGAAAGCGACTATTAATAGTCAATCTCATTTTCTGATTTATAATCTAAAATATTATGCGTAGACACAATTAGTAAGCTTATAGCTAACCTAAATAAAAACGATTACCACTATAACTACCTGTTTTAGTTGTCTATTAATTTAAGTTTTGCTTGAGTTTAGCCAATAAACAATGCAGAATTCGCACACTTACTGATTAATAGATGAATAGAGAAACTTGATGTTAAACTCCGCAATGATTGAAAAATTAAATATCCAAATAAATTTAGAGTTTTACTCATCTAATTTGTATTTACAAATGAGCGCGTGGTGTGAGGATAAAGGCTTTGAAGGCGCAGCAGAATTTATGCGTAAACATGCCGATGAAGAAATGGAACACATGAAGCGTTTGTTTACTTATGTCAGCGAAACAGGTGGCATGCCAAAAATAGGCACTATCGAATCTCCTAGCTGTGAATATGCGAGTTTAGGTGCTGTGTTTAGAGAAACCTATGAACATGAGCAAGTAGTGACAAGATCAATTAACGACTTGGCTCATACCGCATTTACCACTCAAGATTACTCTACCTTCAACTTTCTGCAATGGTACGTTTCTGAACAACATGAGGAAATGAAATTGTTTAAAGGTATTATTGATAAAATTGAACTTGTCGGTGAAGACGGTAAAGCTTTATTCTTTATTGATAAAGACTTGGCAGAAATGGCTAAAACGGGTACGACAAGCATAATGGCGGCCAACGCTATTGTTTAACGACTGAAGTCGGATAGTTAATTTTTTTTATCAATAGTGACTTCAATTGTTTTACTGTCACCTGCAAACCATTTTTGTACGTAAATAGAACCCAATATGGGGGGCATGCCCTCTTTAGGGATTTCTTTGTAACGTACACTGTTTTTATTTTGTTTTTCAAATTCAAAGGTGATGGTGGTTTTTGCCATAAGTAGTGAGCATTTAGTTGAGTGCTAGGTCAGTTATTGTAAGCGATAAGTGACTTTAATAACTCACTTTAATAACTCACGCTAATAAATAGTCCCAAAGGCATCAATTTGGGTGAGATAAATGCGTAAGTCTAACTCTACTTGATGATAGTCGTTCATCATGTGCTGGCACAGCTGGTAAAAAGCTTTGTTGTGCTGCTTTTCTTTTAAATGCGCCAATTCATGTACCACAATCATGTTTAAAAAAGCGTCCGGTGTGTTTTTAAATAAACTAGCAACGCGTAATTCATTTTTACTTTTTAATTTGTTGCCTTGCACGCGTGACACATAAGTGTGCAAGCCTAACGCATTGTTAATAATGTGGATTTTATCATCAAACTTTATTTGGCTTAATGGTGCCGACTTCTTTAAATAGTGATTCTTTAAGGTCACCACATAATCGCGTAGCATTTTATCATTGCTGATATTGTGGGAAGTAGGGTACTTTCCTAACAAATATTTGCTCAAGGTTTTTTGCGCTAGCATTTGTTGTACTTGGCTTTGCACCGAGGGTGAATAAGCCGAAAGGTATTTTAGATCATTAGACATGGGTTAACTTTTAGGAATAGCAGCATTGACGTAAACATCAAAACGATTTTTTTTCATGCTAATGCTCATCGAGGGTTTTTTGTCAGCCAAAAAGGGCGCATAGTTTGGGCGCTTTACGACGACGCGATATTTAGCAAGTTCCAGAGCTGGCGCTAGTAGGTTGTCAGCATCTAAATCTTCACCCACTAAAGACTGAAATACCCGCATTTCTTTTTTTACTGCCGCTGACTTTTCTCGATGTGGATACATGGGATCAAGATAAACAACATCGACCTGTTCGGCTAAATTCATCTGTGTGCTCGCTGAGGTCGATACTAGCTGCATGCGCTCGGCAATTTCACTTATCTCACTATTAAGCTTGGCTCGCTCTAAGCCGTCATTAAGTAAAGCGGCAACAACAGGCATACGTTCCATGAGTGTTACTTGGCAACCAAGACTGGCCAGTACAAAAGCATCACGGCCTAATCCTGCGGTGGCATCAAGTACATGCGGAGTAAAACTGTGCTTTAAGCCAATGGCTTTGGCGATATCTTGTCCGCGGCCACCACCAAATTTTCGTCGATGAGCGCTGGCTCCGGCAACAAAATCAACTTTGATACCACCCAACTTAGGTTCGTCTAGCTTTATCAGTTCTAGCGTTTGTTGGTTGAACTGTAATAAAAATTTTACTTGTGGGTGTTTACTGACAGAAGCGGCGTCACCGATATAGCTAAATTGCCATTTTTTTGCTACTTTTTTGGCGGCATCACTATCCACACTGTCAAGGTAGGCTACGGCAATATGTTGGTAATTAACGTCAGGCATTAAGTTTGTTGCTCTAGTTGCACATGATTATCGCCACCTGCAAAGGCAATTAATCGGCTGAGTTGCATTAAGCTGTAACCTGATTTTTGTTGAAGTTGGTTAAAATAGGCTTGAATAGCGGTTAAGCTTTTTTTGCTTTGTAAGCCACCATCAATAATTTTTTGGGCACGTAAGTAAGCTTCAACGTCTGAGCTTAAAAGAAAAGTATCTTTGCTTAGTAAACGTAAGGCATAAGGACCGGTGTTACCACCTAAGCGCTGTCCCTGTTTTTTAAGGTGCGCCCATAAACCAATGATATCGCTAGACGGCCAGTTAGCGATAAACTCCGCAAAACTACTGCCATTTTGTTGCTCTTCAAAGATCATTTGCGCATTGGCTTTGATGGTTTTAACTTTGTTGTAGTTGCGAATGATTTTAGGATCGGCTGCTTTTTTCTCCAGCATTTCTTCGGGCATCATTAAAATCTTTTCAATATTAAAATTAAAAAAGCTTTCTTCAAAATCAGGCCACTTATTTTCAACAACACGCCAAACAAAACCTGCTTTAAAAATTTGTTTGGTGAAGGCGCTCAGTATTCTATCGTCGCTTAATTGTGATAATGATGAAGCATCAGCCATGTCACCATAATTTATTCTATCGTCGCTTAATTGTGATAATGATGAAGCATCAGCCATGTCACCATAATTTATAGCTAGCAACGCCTCTAGCGCTTGCTCGCCACCCTTTCGCTGAGCAGCGCGTTGGTATAAGCTATTAAACTTTTCTATCATTGTTGTTATGCCTCAATACCACAATGACGAAGTAGGGCATCAATTTCTGGTGCTCTACCTCTAAAGGCGGCGAATAATTCGCTTGGCTCTTCACTACCGCCTTTTTCTAAAATGTTAGTTAAAAAAGACAAGCCTGTTTGTGGATTAAAAATACCTTGTTGTTCGAATAAACTAAAAGCATCGGCAGATAATACTTCTGCCCATTTGTAACTGTAGTAACCCGCCGCATAACCACCACCAAAGATATGGCTAAAGCCATGCTGAAAGCGATTGAAGTCGGGTGCTTTCACTACTGAATATTGTTCGCGTACTTTATTGAGTACTTGCTGAATGTGATCGCTTGTTGCGTCACTGCTATAGCTGGCGTGCATGGTGAAATCAAAAATACTGAACTCTAGCTGACGTAGCATTTGCATGGCAGATTGGAAGTTTTTCGCCGCCAGCATTTTATCTAGCAATGCTTGTGGTAACGATTCACCCGTTTCGTAATGCCCTGAAATAAATGATAACGCTTCACTTTGCCAACACCAGTTTTCTAAAAACTGGCTTGGTAATTCAACGGCATCCCAAGGTACTCCGTTAATACCGGCGACAGCGCTGGCATCAACTTGGGTGAGCATGTGATGAATACCATGACCAAACTCATGGAACAAGGTAACCACTTCATCATGAGTAAATAAAGCCGGTTTATCGCCGACCGGGCCATTAAAATTACAAGTTAAATAGGCAACCGGGTGCTGAAGCTTGCCACTGGTAGTTACTAGACGACCAACACATTCATCCATCCAAGCGCCACCACGTTTTTTCTCGCGGGCGTATAGGTCTAAATAAAAACTGCCGCGTAATTCGCCATTTTTAGCAAAGACATCGTAAAACTTAACGTTTTGATGCCAAACATCAACGCCTTCTCGTTGTTTTATGGTTAAACCAAATAAGCGATGAACGACTTCAAATAAACCATTTACTACTCTATTTTCTGGGAAGTAAGGGCGTAGTTGCTCGTCAGAAATAGCATAACGGCTTTGTTTTAACTTTTCGCTGTAATAGGCCAAATCCCATGCTTGTAGTGCTTTAGTCGTCTTTTTATCAGCTGACGTTGGTAAGTATTCACTTTCGACAAAGTCTTTAAGTTCTTTGAAGTCTTGTTCGCCTTGATGCTTTGATTTAACGGCAAGGTTTTCTAAAAAGTCCATCACTTCATCAGTAGTATTGGCCATTTTGGTGGCGATAGAGTGCTTAGCGTAATTGTCAAAATCAAGTAAGTTGGCTAGTTCATGGCGCAGTGCTAATAGCTCGTTCATGATATCGCTATTATCAAATTCACCCGCGTTAGGGCCTTGATCAGACGCACGAGTAACAAAGGCGCGATATAGTTTTTCTCTTAACGCTTGGTTGTCACAATACATCATCACGGGCAAGTAGCTGGGCATATCTAAAGTGAATAAATAACCCTGTTGCTCTTTACTTGCTGCTAATGCTTGTGCCGCAGCTAAAGCGCTTTCGGGCAATCCGGCGAGTTCGTTTTTATCACTAATATTAACGCTAAAGGCATGGGTGGCGTCTAAGACATTATTACTAAACGTTGAGCTTAATTCTGATAAGCGAGTAACTATTTCACCGTAGCGTTTTTTATCTTCATCTTTTAAGGCAATGCCTGACAATGTAAAGTCACGCAATGCATTGGTGATTACTTTTTGCTGTGCTGTAGTCAGTGTGGAAAATTCTTTATTGTCTTTTAAGCTTTGATAGGCTTGATATAAGCCTTGGTGTTGACCGACAAAGGTGCCATATTCAGACAATAACGGTAAGCATGATTCGTAAGCTTCACGTAACGCATCGGTACTTACTACTGAATTCATGTGTGAAACTGGAGAGAATAGCTTTGACAATACATCATCAATGGCATCAATAGGCTCTACTAAGTTTTGCCAGCTAAAATTTTCATGTTGGCTCAATACATTCGCAATAGCTTCTTTACAGTTTTTAATGGCTTGCTCAACGGCAGGTTTTATATGCTCAGGTTTTATTTTTGAAAAAGCAGGCAAGTCATAGTTTTGCAATAAAGGGTTAGTCATAATAAGCACAAGTAAGTAAACGATAGTCTAGATGTAATGCCTCTAAGGCTATTATTCAAGGGGATTTACGTTTGCAGGTAAAAAACTTGTCGGTTCATATTTTGCTTATTTTTATAGCTGTTATACTGAGCTTATGTTCAATATGTGTGCCATTGTAGTGAAACCCTATAGTTAAGGTTGTAATGATTTGAAGTGTGTAAGTTTCTTGAAAATATCTCAACTCCTTGTACTTGTTGTATTATTTAGCTTTAAATTACCGGCTGAAGATCATAGTAACGTCAAAAATCTCTCCTTAGAACATATCTCCATTAAAGAAGGATTATCTCAAGGTACGGTCAATAGTATTTTAGCCAGCCGCAGTGGCTTTGTTTGGCTGGCTACCGATAATGGTATTAATATTTATGACGGTCATACAATAAAGCGCCTATCTGGGCCTAATAAAAGTTTTATTGATGTGAGTGTTTACTCAATAAAGCAGGACAGCCAAGGCGGAGTTTGGATCAATGTCGATGATGGTTTGTATCGCTTTCAACCAGAAAACAACCAATACCAGCATATTTTCCGTAATGATGACAACCATCATGCTATTGACGTTGCAGAGGGTAAAAATAGCAGCAACGACAATGGTTACTGGATTGCCACCACTAAAACTATCGGCTTTTATTTGCCAAGTCAGCAACAATTTCAAACAAAATTGAATTTATCAACAGAGCTACTTGGTAAAAATAATATTTATCAAATAACATATCATAAACAGGTGTTATATATTGCCACACGCATTGGTGTCTATGGTTATGACATTAATACCGGGCAATGGCGAAAGTTACCTAATCTAGCAAACATTAATACTCAAGATAATTTTAATCTATTAGAAGCAGGCAAAAGCTACGCTTTATATATTAGTGATCAAAATGATTTATATATAGGCACAAACGATGGCGTTTTCAGTGTCAATGTTAGTGATATTAAGCAATATATTCAAGAAAAAAGCTCATTGTTAGGCTATAAGCAAATACTGAAAGAAGTCAGTATTTGGCAGTTTATGTACGAAGATAAACAGCTTTATATTGCCAGTAATAAAGGCTTACACAAGGTTGATGTGTCGACTCAACAAGCCAGTTTTTTATTTGGTTTTAGTGATTACTTTGACAATGTTTCAAACAATGCGGTTATATCAATAGCACAAGATAATCGTGGCGTGTTTTGGTTAGGCTCAGAAACATCGGGCGTGTATTTGTGGGACCCAAGTCGTGAATTAATTAGTAATTATCGCTATCAAAAAAAGGCTAAAAACAGTTTAAGCCATAATGCCGTATGGGTTTTGCAGCACCATAGTGATGATGAGCAAAAGTTTTGGGTGGGCACTACTCAAGGGTTAAATTTAGTGGATAAGGCTAAAGGCACCGTTGAACAATATATGTTGGGTAATAGTGTTAAAAGTCAATTTAGTGAAAATCATATTTTTGAAATTTTTAATTACCGCAAAAACAACTTGTTAATATCAACCTCGAAAGGACTTTTACAGTATGACATTAGTTTAAAACAAGTTACTGAATTGCCCTTTAGTGGTGAAGCCGCCGAGGTTTTAGCTAAAGATCACTATTCAGTATATATGCAGGCGCAACGTTATCTTTGGCTGGTGTATGAAGAAACGGCAGTTATGTTTGACTTGCAAACAGGTGAACTTGATGACTTATCTGAAATTGCTTCCATAGTGCCATTAAAGAAAGTCTATAGTTTTCTCGGACTACTCCCCAACAGTCAAACGATGCTTTTTAGCACTAATGATAGCTTGTGGGGATATGATTTAGACAGCAAAGTAGTGAAGCGACTCTATCAGCACCCTGACATAACGGCTAGTAAATGGGGCTCGTTTGATAATTGGGCTATTGATAAAAACAATATATTTTGGTTAAGTTATCCTACAGAAGGTTTAATCGGTTTAGAGTTACCGACATTTAAAGCAAAATACTTTTATCACAGCAATAATTCTATTATTGACAATAATGTCTATAGTTTATCAACGGATGATGATGGCGATATATGGTTTTCTAGCCATAAAGGCCTCTTTGTGCTGGATAGTGATAATCAACATATTCGCCACTTCACTCTTATTGATGGTTTGCCTGCTTTAGAATTTAACTCAGGCGCAAAACTTCAATTTACCGATGGACAGTTAGCTTATGGCTCTATGGAAGGAGTTAGTGTTTTTGAGCCAAGGCAATTAAAAGACAAACACCCTAAAAGCAGCATAGAAATATACATAACAGGTATTGAGGTTATTTCTCGAGATTTAGACTTGCCTTTATTGATCAATCAACAAGAAGAGGTGCAATTACAGTACGATGATGTTGGTATTCGCTTTAATTTCTCGACACTTTCCTATGCCGATAACCAAGAGGTAGTTTTTGAATATCAATTAACGGGTGATAGCAGCGTTACTTATCCGATCACGACAAATAATAGTATCTCTTTTCCTTATTTACCTTCTGGTCAACATACCTTGTCTGTTCGTGCAATTTCACCTGCTTCAGGGCAATATTCGGCCACAAAGCAAGTAAAAATTAGGGTAAGTTATGCGTCATGGCAATCACCTTTAGCCTATGTTATTTATGCCATTACTTTATTTATTTTCTTTTTTACATGGCTTTATAGAAGAAGCATACAAAGGCAGGAGCTATTAGCTGCCCACAAAGAGGTTACCTTTCGAGAAAATCGGCTACAATTGGCCTTAGTGGGTAGTAATAGTGAAGTGTGGGATTGGCAAGCGCGCGATAATTTAATGTTTGGTAAACGCATAGCACAGGAGCTGGGGCACGTAGATTTAGCAACGTCGCACAGCTTTGAGCAACATATTGAGTTAATTCACCCTGATGACAAAGAAATATTTCTATCACGCTGGCGGGCATTTATTAACATAAATAACCAGGAAGAAACCTTTGTATGCACCTATCGTTTGCAACACGTTAAAGGACACTGGTTATGGTATAAAGATTTAGGAAAAATAGTTAGCCTTGATGAATATAATGAGCCGAGCCGAATAACAGGTTCTTATGCAAATATAACTAAAGCCAGAGCTGAAGAAATTCGCAGTCAATATTATGGTGAAGCATTTAAGCAAACAAATGATTGGGTGCTTATCTTTAATAATGATTTTACCCGAGTAACTGCCAATCAATCATTGCGAGCTATTTTTGGTTGGCCAGATGAAGACTTTGAGTTTAATAGTAATTTAATGGGCTTGAATAAACGACGCTGGCACTTTTTTCAACAACTATTTATGTCACTCAATGAAGGCGAGCATTGGCGTGGTGAAGAGCTGGTAATCACTGACTCTGGTGACGAGTTCCATGTGCTGGTAAATATTAATGTTGGCATGAGCCATACCACACGTAATCTACATTATGTTTGTGTTTTTACCGATATAAGCGCACAAAAAGCCGCTGAAAAAGAGCTGCGTTATTTAGCTAACTATGATCATCTCACTGATTTACCCAATCGCAGTTTATTACTAGAGCGCATTAAGCATGCTATAGAGTCTTCAAAGCGCAAAAACACTGCCATTGCTTTGTTCTTTATTGATTTAGACAGATTCAAACAAGTAAATGATTCTTTGGGTCATGATAACGGGGATTTATTGTTGGTTGAAGTGAGCCGCCGTTTATCGGAACTATTGCGAATGGATGACACCGTAGCGCGTATTGGTGGCGATGAATTTGTGGTGCTATTGGAGTCATTTCGTAATACTACTCAATTAGGGCAAGTTGCTCAAAAAATTATTACCTCCATAGAGCAGCCTGTAATGCTGCAAGAAAATAAAGTGAGTATTGGAGCAAGTATCGGAATAGCCTTATACCCTGATGATGCTATTGATTGTAATGCGCTATTAAGGCATGCGGATGTTGCTATGTATCATGCGAAACAGTTAGGGAGAAATACCTTTCAGTTTTTCACACAACGTATGAACTTTGAAGCGAATGAACGGTTAACCAAAGAGTCTAATGTCAAATTGGCTTATAGCAATAATGAGTTTTTTAATCATTATCAGCCTATTATTGACGCTCGTACCGGAAAAGCGGCCGGATTTGAATTATTAATGCGCTGGCAGAGTAGCCAAGGTTTAGTGGCACCAGCGGGCTTTATTGGCATAGCAGAAGAATTAGGATTGATTATTCCTATGACTGAAGCAGCATTAGAGCGAGGTTTAGTGGATTTGAAGAAGTGGCACAAACAGCGCCCTACGTTGTATTTGTCGGTTAATTTATCACCGCAACATTTTGCTAAAACAAGCTTAGTTACTTATATTGCTAACTTATTAAAAAGCTATGATTTACCTGCCCAGCTGTTGAAAATTGAAGTGACAGAAAGTGCATTATTATCAGAACCTGAACAAGCGATAAAAACGATGCAAGCCTTGTCATCTTTAGGGGTTATTTTAGCACTTGATGACTTTGGTACTGGCTTTTCTTCACTCTCTTATTTGAAGCGACTACCACTTGATATCATCAAAATAGATCGTAGTTTTGTCTCAGGTATAGGAATAGAAAATACCGATGAGGCTATTGTTGAAGCGACCATTGTTTTGGCAAAACGATTGAATATGCATTGTATTGCTGAAGGTGTCGAAACAACCGAGCAGCTTGAATACTTAACAAAGCGGCACTGTCATTACATTCAGGGTTATTTGTACAGTAAACCTGTTGATGCAAAAACCATCAGTGACTACCTCAGTGCTAATATTGTTGAGCTAAAAATAACTTAGTTTTGGTAACTTCAGTCAATAGATTGAATAATTTTCTTTTGTGCCCATATCTATAGCTAAGTTAATTCCAACTGAAATCTATATTTGAGTTCATTTGGATATCTCAATATAAAAATACTTTTTGGAATTATATTATGACCCAACATTTTGATTATTTATCCATAGGCGCAGGCAGTGGCGGTATTGCTTCTGCTAATAGAGCTGCAAAACTTGGTAAAAAAGCCGCGGTAATTGAAGCAAAACATATAGGCGGAACTTGCGTTAATGTCGGTTGTGTACCGAAAAAAGCCATGTGGTACGCAGGACAAATTAGTGATGCGCTAAAGTACGCGCATGATTATGGTTTTAAAATAGATCAGCAAGGCTTTGATTGGAGTCATCTTGTGAAGAACCGTGAGGCGTATATTGAGCGTATTCATGGTGCCTACCAACGAGGCTTTGATGCTAATAACGTTACGGTTATTAATGGCTTTGCTAAATTTGTTGATAAAAATACCGTAGACGTTGACGGTACCTTGTATACCGCTGATCACATTACCATTGCTACCGGTGGCCGGCCGTCAATTCCCACTATTGAAGGCGCTGAATACGGTATTGATTCCGATGGTTTTTTTGCGCTAGACAAGCAACCTGAATCTGTGGCCGTTATTGGTGCAGGCTATATTGCCGTTGAACTGGCAGGTGTTTTTCATGGTTTAGGCACTCAAACTCATTTATTGGTGCGCAAAGAAAAACCATTGCGCGGCTTTGATGAAATGTTATCAACAACCTTGGTAGAACAAATGGCCCAGCATGGACCAACGCTACATAACCACAGCACGCCAGAGCGTATAGAAAAATTAGCCGACGGCAATTTAATGGTGCACCTGACCAATGGGCAATCTATCGGTCCTGTTGAAACACTTGTCTGGGCAATTGGCCGAGAACCAGCGACTGACAATATTAATTTAGAGCTTGCCGATGTTGAATTAGACGAACGTGGTTTTATTGTTACCGACAAATACCAAAATACTAATGTTGAGGGTATTTATGCAGTAGGTGATAACACTGGCCGTGCGCAATTAACCCCTGTTGCCGTGGCTGCGGGTCGTCGCTTATGCGAGCGCTTATTTAATAACAAACCCGATGAACATTTAGATTATTCAGGTATAGCCACCGTTGTCTTTAGTCACCCGGTTATTGGCACAGTAGGCTTGACTGAAGCCGAGGCTGTTGCCGAGTATGGCGAAGATAATATTAGTGTTTATAATTCGCAATTTACCGCGCTTTACCAAGCGATCACCGAAGATTATCGTGACCCTACGCGTATGAAGCTTATTTGCGCAGGAAAAGAGGAAAAAGTTGTCGGCTTGCATAGTATTGGCTTTGGTAGTGATGAGCTGTTGCAAGGCTTTGCTGTTGCCATGAAAATGGGCGCCACTAAGGCTGATTTCGACAATACTATCGCCATACATCCTACCTCAGCCGAAGAGTTTGTTACCATGGCTTGATAGTGTCGAAAAGTCACTACCACAAGTTTAGAACCTTGGAAGTAAAGGTGTTAAGTAGATAATGCCGCTCAGTTAAGAAATTTTTAAGATCCATTGACCGATCTTTTGGTTAAGGTATATCCCCGTGATCAATGAAGGTGCTTGATTTATACAATGATGAGGATCATGATAGATCTTGAAGCCCTTCATTACGCTAGTCGTGATGGTCGCGTTCAAGATCGCATTAAAGCCATACTCCTTCGTTCTGAAGGTTGGTCAACAGCAATGATTGCACAAGCATTTACGACTTCATGAAATCAGTATTGTTAGGCATCTTGATGTGTGATGAGTATATTCTCTCCCGTCGATTGAGAAGCAAAAATTATTCTATAAATTAATTAATATGCTTCGAGAAAACTTGAAGCAAGCAACAGGCAAATCTTTTGAACATGAGAGCTTGTTTCAAAGGCTTATGCAACGAACCTTTAAAGGCGAACTTTAACTTTTTAACTGAGTGTAACGGATCAAAAAATGACTGATTTAGTTTCTGATGAACAAGCACCAAATGGTGAGTTTCTATTTTTTACTTCTGAAGACGGTAAAACACGGGTTGAGTGCCGCTTTGGCTCCGATACCTTATGGCTAACACAAGCCTCAATTGCTGACCTTTATCAAGTCACTCCTCAGGCAATTACTCAATATATTAAAGCTATTTTTGATGAAGGCGAACTTGTACAAAATTTAACTTGTAAGCATTACTTACAAGTTCAAATGGAAGGTGAAAGGCCTGTAGAAAGAAATAAACTTCATTATAACCTTGCGATGATTATCGCTATTGGCTACCGAGTTCGCTCTAATAGAGGCAGTCAATTTAGACGCTGGGCAACACAAACTTTAGAAGAGTATTTAGTTAAAGGTTTTGTCATGGATGATGAGCGGTTAAAAAATCCGCCCGTTGATCAATCTATGGTGCCAGACTACTTTGATGAAATGCTCGAACGCATTCGTGATATTCGTGCCAGTGAACGAAGGGTTTATTTACGTGTTCGTGATATTTTTGCTATGGCTGCAGACTATAAAGCAAGTAATAAAGAAACCAGTCACTTTTTTCAAAGTATTCAAAATAAATTGCATCATGCCACTACAGGCATGACTGCAGCAGAGTTAATTTCCACAAGGGTTGATGCAGACAAACCCAATGCAGGTTTAACTTCTTTTAAAGGTGAAGAAGTACGTAAAGGCGATGTTACCGTTGCTAAAAATTATTTAATGCAAGATGAAGTATCTGAATTGAACAGAATTGTCACCATGTGGTTAGATTTTGCTGAAGACCAAGCACTTCGTCGTAAGCAAGTATTTTTAAAAGACTGGGATGCAAAATTAGATAGTTTTCTTGAATTTAATGATCGAGACGTTTTACAAGGTAGAGGCTGCATCTCCAAACAACAAGCAGGATGTTGTATGTCGAACTTCAATTTTTTAACAGAATGGCTTGAGTTACAACAGCACGCTTAACAAGCGGAAGCCGTGATTAATTCAGACCCTCGCTCAAGCTGTTTTTACAGTCGTTACACACTTGAGCGATTGCTACCGTGGATGTATGAGTTCGATAACTGGTTAGAAAACGCACCACCATTAATGCCAAAGAAGGTACAGCCTTACTACAACAGTATTCTTATGGTGTTTTTATGACTTATGCGCATTGGGCTTGGTTTGCATTAGTTGGGATATTTTTTTCAACCTCATCATTACGTAGCAAAATGTTTAATCATCAAAAACCAATCAATCAAGTTATCGGGTGTGCTTTAGCATCTCTAGGTGGATTACTGGCGGTTGCATCGATTGCTCATTAACCCGCTTTAATCGTATTTACTGTCATGAAGTTTTAGATTGTTATTAGTTTAACTTATTGACTGGAGTATGGAAAATAACCGATAGTTGGACGGTAGAATATAATCACGAGCGACCACACGAGTCACTCAATGATTTTGCTTCTAAGCTTTATGAACAATTAAGGCAGGAAAATTCTATTAAAATCTGATCTATAAATGGGGTGGTTACACTCTTACTCTGATAAATACGGTTATTTTCTTTTCAAAAATGAAAAGTTAGCTAATCAATTATTGGAAAATGGAATATAAGCTCTTAATCGAGAACTTATTAACAATAAATAAAAAGGAAGAAAAATGAAAAAAGTATTGATAGCTAGTCTTTGTTTACTGAGCCTTAATAGTGTTGCCAATGTAACAGGTGTTTATGAGGTAAAGCGTGGCTTTGCTGAAACACTTGCAATAAGCGAAACTGAACAGCTTGGTAAGTATAAATTTATTATGAAAGATGCAAATAATAATAAATTAAAGATTAAAGGCTCATTACGCGGAATTTTAGATCCATTAACACAAACACTATCACATACTTTAGTGAATGCTGATAGGACAGGTACCTTAATTACGGCTGGTGACTCTGTAACTAATGTTTATGGTGGTGATCCCGTTTGTGCTAATGGTGCTACTCATTTTCAAGTTGAAGAGACTCTTTATATAGTTGCTGGCACAGGTATTTATTCTGGGGTACAGGCAGGTAGCTATGTAGTTGTTGATGGTGTCATTGGTAATTGTGCGGCGTCTAGAGGCTATTTACAAAATGATTTTACCGTTACAGGCGGTATGATTACATTTAATTAGATTGCCAAAAGTCACGTCTATTAAGGTGTGACTTTTTACTCACGTTTCAGATGATATTAAATCCTTCTAACGCCTTTTAACGGAAAGTGTCAGATCAAATCTGACTTGTACATCTTAAAACTGTTTATTGACAGTAAATCTGCTAGCATCTAGTTGCTTTTACTGAGGTTGATTTTTTCTATGCGGATATTTGTTTCCTATTTGGTTGTTGTGTTGATTGCTTTGCAGTCGGTATTATCGATCCCTGATACGGCAACAACGCATCAATCTTCTCATCAAGCTTCTCATCAAGAAAGTGACCATCATTCGGCTGTTGAGCTGGCAAGTTTATATACGCAGCTTGAGAGTGCAGATAATAGTCATGCCAACCATAATGAAGCTGATGATCATCCCGATTGTCATCAAAGTCATTGTCATCATGGCGCAATAGTTTTTGTTGAGCTTGAAGCGCCATACGCTTTTGCTAAGCAAATGGTCAGTCAATTGTCTCTAGCTGAGCGCTTTTTTGTTTCCTATTTTATTAGTCCTGATTTACGCCCTCCCATCGTTTAGTTTGTTTTAAATTTTTAAACTACTTACCAGCTGTCATCCTTATTGTGTCTTCATTAGGGGCTCAATGCGTGGCGAGTAGTTATGGTTATTATTTTTACAAATTTTACGAGTTAACTATGAATTCTTTTATTAAAACTAATTTGTTGCTTTTGGCTATGCTACCAGCAACTTTTTCTCTATTACTGGTTAGCGCTTCTGCTAACGCAGCGAATGCCAGCAGTACGGCGGCAAGTAAGCATGCAAACGAAGTGCAAGTTTTATCCTTTAGCAAAGCACAAATGCATTTAGCCAATATCAAGGTTGCCAAGCTTGTTCCTAAAAAAATGACGCAGCGCCTTTATGCGCCAGGAGAAGTTAAAGCCAATGGCTATACCAGCTACTTGGTTTCACCACGGGTGGAGTCAGTGATTTTACGCCGTCACGCTATTTTAGGAGAGCATGTAGAACAAGGGCAGGCGTTAGTGACCTTGTTTAGTGAAGCCGCAGCAGAGGCTCAAGCCAATTATCGTATTACTTATGCTGACTGGCAAAGGGCAAAAAAAGTTGGTAAAGCGGTTATTAGTGACAGTGAACTGTTAACGGCAAAAACGGATTATATTGCCGCCTTTTCGCGCTTAAAAGCCTATGGTTTAAGCCAACAAGCCATTGATGATATCGGCAAGGGTAATTATTCGGCCTTAGGTGAATATACCTTAGTGGCTGAGCGCGGTGGGGTTGTGCTTGAGGATGATTTTCAACAAGGGCAAAGAGTCGATGCTGGCGATACTATTATGGTACTGAGTGATGAAAGCGAGCTTTGGGTAGAAGCAAGATTAGCGGCAAATAACCAAATAGCACTTAAAGCAGGTGATATGGCACAAATAGCGGTTGCTTCAGGTAAAGAAGAGCAACTATTCAATGCCCAAATTATTCAGCAGGGACACACCATAGAGGTTAAAACCCGTACCCGTGTTATTCGCTTAAAAGTTTCTAATCCAGATCATAGTTTGCATCCGGGGTTATTTGTTGATGTTTACTTTGCTTTAGCTAAAGAAGAGCCAGTAATGGTGGTGCCAGAAACAGCCTTATTACGTGGCGCTGATGGCGATTGGCTGGTGTATTTACAACAAACAGACGCAGAGCACGACCATCAAGAAGCAGGTACAGAACACGATGAACAGATAACTTTCATACCACAAGAAGTTGAGTTGGGAGGGGTTTATCGCGTTTATTTAAGCGCACAGCAAACATGGCAAAACTGGCGAGAAATTAAAGGTGTGGCAGCCAGCGGCTCAGTAGCTATTACCGGTGCTTTTTTCATTGCCTCACAAGCTGCGAAAGCTGGCTTTGACGCCCATAACCATTAATTTCTGGAGTTCGTTATGTTGAAATCAGTTGTTAACTGGTCGGTTAATAATGCCTTATTAGTCGTTATTATGTTGTTAGGGTTAGGCGTCACCAGTGCCTTTGTTATTCCAAAATTAAACCTTGATGCTTTTCCTGATGTCACCAATGTGCAGGTAGCTATTAATACGGAAGCGCCGGGCTTGGCCGCACAAGAAGTTGAGCAGCTCATTACCTTTCCTATTGAAGCGGTTATGTATGCTTTGCCTGACGTTGAACAAGTACGGTCAATTTCTAAAACGGGTTTATCCGGCATCACGGTGGTCTTTAAAGAAGGCACCGATATTTACTTTGCCCGTCAATTAGTTTTTGAGCGTCTGCAAGCGGCCAAAGAACTGATCCCCGAGGGTATTACTGTGCCTGAAATTGGCCCTAACACTTCCGGACTTGGTCAAGTTTATCAGTACTTACTTACCGCTACACCCGAGTCAGGGCTTGATACCATGTCACTGCGTAGCCTAAATGATTATCTTGTTAAATTGTTATTGATGCCCGTAGGCGGGGTAACAGAGGTACTTTCTTTTGGTGGTGATGTTAAACAATACCAAGTACATCTTAATCCTTCACGCTTGCTGGCTTATGAATTGAGTCAGCAAGAAGTGATGTCAGCCATTGCAGCAAATAATCAAAATGTTGGTGCTTGGTACCTTAATCGAGGGCAAGAGCAATTAGTGATCCGCGGTATGGGCTGGCTAAATTCAGGCGATTCTGCGTTAGAGCAAATAGGGCAAATTCCCCTTAAAACCCTTGCTGGTGTTGTTGTCACGGTTGATGATGTTGCTGAGGTTAGTTTAGGTAGTGAAATTCGCCAAGGTGCGGTAACTATGTCGCGTCGCGATGAAAATGGTCAAATTCAAGCATTGGGTGAAGTGGTGTCGGGCATAGTGTTAAAACGTATGGGAGCCAATACCAAAAGTACTATTGATGGTATTGAAGACAAGATAAGCATTATTAATCAAGCCTTGCCCGAAGGCGTTGAGTTTGAAGTGCTTTATGACCAATCCGACTTAATCACTAAGGCTATTGAAACCGTGGTTCATGCTTTGCTGTTGGCATTTATTTTTATCATTATTGTCTTGGCGTTATTTTTGATGAATTTACCCGCGACAATTTTGGTTTTAATGTCTATTCCTATCGCTATTGGTTTGGCCTTAATGGTGATGGCATGGCAAGGCGTGTCGGCAAACCTTATGTCTTTAGGAGGGCTCGCTGTTGCTATTGGTATGTTGGTTGATGGTGCTGTGGTGATGGTAGAAAATATTTTCAAGCACCTTGCAAAGGCAGGATCTGATGACAAGCCATTAAGCCATAGTGAGATAAAAGCCATCGTTAGGCAGGCGGCGCAATCCGTTGCTAGGCCGATATTTTTTGCCAGTGCCATTATTTTAGTGGTATTTTTACCCTTATTTAGTTTTGAAGGCGTTGAGGCAAAATTATTTCAGCCGATGGCCGTTAGCATTATGCTAGCCATGGTGGCGGCATTATTTGTGGCCTTAGTTATTGTACCAGCACTGGCGAGCGTGTTATTTAAGTCAGGTGTACGGGTCAGAAATAATCCCTTGCTTAATGGCTTGGAGAAGCTGTATAGCCAAGCCTTATCGACCGCATTGAGATGGAAAAAAACAGTGGTAATCAGCGCTTTTACGTTATTAATTGCCAGCCTAGCTTTGGTGCCTCAATTGGGTACTGAGTTTGTACCTGAGCTAGAGGAGGGCACTATCAATCTTAGAGTTACCCTTGCCCCTTCTGCCAGTTTAGCTACCGCGCTTGAAGTTGCGCCTAAGTTAGAACAAATATTGTTAGGTTTTCCTGAGGTAACTTATGCGTTAAGCCGTTTAGGACGCCCAGAAATAGGGGGCGATCCTGAGCCAGTCAATAATATTGAAATATATTTAGGTTTAAAGCCAATAAGTGACTGGCAAAGTGCCAGCAATCGTTATCAATTACAAACGCAAATGCTCGCTAAGCTTGAACAGTTTCCTGGCTTGTTATTTAACTTTTCGCAACCAATAGCGACGCGTGTTGATGAGCTGCTGTCGGGCGTTAAAGCTCAACTGGCGATAAAATTGTTTGGTAAAGATCTTGCGGTGCTTGCCGATAAAGGTCAGCAAATTGCGCAGGTTATTGGTGATATTGACGGCGCTAAAGATGTTGCCATGGAGCAAATTACCGGGGAAGCGCAGTTAGTGATCACCCCAAAACGCAAACAATTATCACGTTATGGTGTCTCGGTTGCCGAGGTGATGTCATTGGTCAGAGATGGTTTAGGTGGCAGTGCCGCAGGACAAATTATTGATGGCAATGAGCGTTACGATATCTATGTGCGCTTAGCGCAAGAGTTTCGCCAAGACATCAGTGCTATTAAAGAGTTACGTTTACTTTCCAAGTCGGGGGCATGGCTGCGTTTAGCTGATATTGCTGACATAAACATTGCCTCAGGACCACCGCAAGTAAGGCGTGATGATGTGCAAAGGCGTGTGGTTATTCAAGCCAATGTGCAAGGTCGAGATATGGGCAGTGTCGTTGCTGATATTCAGGCAATGATTGCTGAAAAAGTCACCTTGCCTAGTGGTTATAGCATACAAATTGGAGGTCAATTTGAATCTCAACAACGAGCACAACAAAGGCTTGCCCTTGTGGTGCCTGTCTCCTTATTGTTAATTGCCTTGTTATTGTATTTAGCTTTTAACTCGCTCGGGCAAGCATTGCTTATTTTAGTGAATGTGCCTTTGGCAATTATTGGCGGCATAGTCGCCTTGTATGTTTCAGGGCAATACCTTTCGGTACCGGGCTCCGTTGGCTTTATTACCTTATTTGGGGTTGCTGTGCTCAACGGCGTGGTGATGGTAGAAAGCATTAATGCGCAGGTTAAACAACAGGTCACTGCTGGCTTTACCGTGACCGACGCTATTTTTGTTGGCGCTAGCGCTAGGTTAAGGCCAGTATTGATGACGGCACTCACGTCATTGCTAGGTTTGTTACCTATGTTGCTGGCAACAGGTGTGGGTGCTGAAATTCAAAAACCACTGGCGACGGTTATTGTTGGTGGTTTAGTCAGTGCTACCTTGTTAACACTTTTTGTGTTGCCTGTGCTGTATCAAAGTTTTTCCACAACCCAAATAACAAAGCTTAACTAATGCGCTATATACCCCTTATTAAAATATTGATATGGTTGATTAATGGATATTAAATAAGGGAAATGGCATGGGTTTTTCAGTTTATAAAGATTTATCAGAACAAGAAATAGTGAGTAAAATCAGTAATAGAGAATGTTTTAGCGCCACTATTATCGGTGGCGCTTTTACTTTGAAAATTGAAAAATACCTACCAGCAATGTCGGCGGCTATTCATGATGGTGGTCTATTAAGAACGGAACTTTTACAAAACTGTTTATTAGACCAATCACAGCGTTATTATGAAGAAGATCCCCACACAGGCAGTTTTATCCTCGAACAAGCAATTACCTTAATTGCCCATGATTCCCGTTATGAATATGATTTAAACCGTAACACCGAAGAATGTGTTTATGAAACCGCTTGGGGGGTTGATGTTTGGAAAGTGCCTTTAACAGCCGAGGCTATTGCAAAAAGTAAGGCTAAACATGCGCAGTTTTACCGTATTGTTGGTGCTATAGTTGAGGCTTTACAAGCCGATTTTGGTCAATGTATTGTTTACGATAACCATTCATACAACTATAAAAGGCATGAACGCCAAGACCTACCCGTATTAAACCTTGGCACCACCTCGGTTAAAAGTGAAAAATGGCGTCCCGTCATTGATAGCTGGCTAGCCAATTTACAAGCCATGCAGGTTGATGGCGTTGCAGTGACCGCCGCAGAAAATGATATTTTCTTTGGTAAAGGCTGCTTGGCGGCTTTTTGTCATGGTAATTATGACAATGTCTTGGTACTTGCCACCGAAGCAAAAAAAGTGTTTATGGATGAACTTACCGGTCAAGCCGATGCTATTGTCTTGCCGTCGTTGCAAAAAGCCTATAACGCTAGTATCAGCCAGCATACCCAAACCTATATTAATGACTACCATGGTAAGTAATTAACAGTGAATATTATTCCTTTTCGTCTTTTTAGCTCTGCAGTTACGTTAAGCGTAGCGGCTATTTTTTTACTGGCAGGTTGTGAGCAACACAAAGCGGTGAGTTTACCCAAAACCCCGCCTATTGCTGATATTGACAAAATTGTTAATTATTATGATATTCATCATCCTGTTATTGGTCGCAAGGGCATGGTGGTGAGCCAAAGTGAACTGGCGAGTAATATTGGCGCTGAAATATTACAACGTGGCGGTAATGCAGTTGATGCCGCGGTGGCGGTGGGTTTTGCTTTGGCAGTAGTCTTGCCGCGCGCAGGTAACTTAACGGGTGGCGGTTTTATGCTGGTACACCTAGCGGAGCAAAATAAAACCATTGCCATAGATTATAGAGAAACGGCGCCAGCTGCTGCTTTTGATGATATGTTTATTGATAGCACAGGTGAAGTTGATCATAGCAAGGCGTTAGAAACACTTTACGCTGCGGGAGTTCCTGGTACTGTTGCAGGCTTTGAATATGCATTGAAACACTATGGCACTATGACGTTAAAGCAAGTGATAAAACCGGCAGTTAAAATAGCTCAGCAAGGCTTTATGGTGAGTGATGATATGGTGCGTATTGTTAAAAAAACGCAAGTGTTGTTGCAAAAAAATGCTGAAACCTGTCGGGTGTTTTTTAAGAAAAACTGTCAGTTATACCAAACAGGTGAGTTGTTTAAGCAAGCAGACTTAGCCAATACGCTTGTCTATTTGAGCGAGCAGGGGGCTGACGGGTTTTATCAAGGAGACATCGCTAAAAAAATAGTATCGGCAATGGCTCAAGGACAAGGCTTGATCACCCTAGAAGATTTGCGCAACTACCAAGTAAAAGAAGTTAGCCCGATTAAAAGCCGTTTTAATGGTTATGAAATATTTACTATGCCACCGCCCAGCTCAGGTGGCGTGCATTTAGTGCAAATGCTAAATATGTTAGAGCAGCTACCTTTAGAAGGCGTGGCTCAAGGCAGTGCCGCCATGATGCACTTTCAAGCTGAAATTTTTAAACGTGCTTATGCCGATCGCAGTAAATATTTGGGAGATCCTGATTTTGTTGATGTGCCTGTTAATGGCATTACCAGTAAAGCTTATGCTAAACAGTTAAGCCAGCAAATTAGCGGTGATAAAGTCACTCCTTCGGTACAAATCAATGCAGGACAACCTAGTGATTACGAAAGTCCCGACACTACGCATTTTTCGGTAATGGATAAACAGGGAAACGTTGTTAGCAACACTTACACCTTAAATCATTATTACGGTAGTGGTATTACTATACCGGGCACGGGGCTGCTGATGAATAACACCATGGATGATTTTTCAGCTAAAACAGGTACCCCAAACAGCTATGGTTTAGTTGGCGGCAAAGCGAATGCTATTGAAGCGCAAAAGCGGCCTTTAAGCTCAATGACACCAACCATAGTGTTGAAATCAGGTCAGCCTTTCTTAGCAACAGGCACACCGGGCGGCAGTAAAATTATTACCTCGGTATTTCAACAATTAGTGAATATATTATGGTTTGATATGAATGTTAGCGAAGCGACTAACGCCCCGCGTATTCATCACCAATGGCAGCCGGATATTTTGTATGTAGAGCAAAATATTGCTGCAGATTCAATAACGCTATTACAACAAAAGGGCTATCAGGTTGAAATATCAACATCTTTAGGGAGTTTGCAAAGTATCATGCTAAAAGAAGGTGTTTATTATGGTGCGGCCGACCCTCGCCGGCCTAATGCTAAAGCGGTCGCTGTGAACTAATTGCGATAAATTAATAGCCAGTAAAGTCTATATTGCTTGGCTCAAGCGATCTCTCTTGGGCCAATTATACCCTAAGTAATTATCTTCTAAATAATTAGACAATAAGCAATCATGGCTTAAGCAATAGCTACCAAGCTAATACATCCCTCATCACCGACCAGCGAGGTTTTTTGGCTTTAGGGTTTTCGCCTAAAATCCAGTAGTCATAAACTTTTTGTTGAAAGCCACTATCTTTTTTCAGCCTCAGCCAAGTATCAATAAATTGCACATAATCAGCTTGCCCTTTCGGTAATACTAGCCCGACAGGTGCTTTTAGTTTTAGCCCTTTAGGAATAATGGCTGAAAACTCAGGGTATAACATTGACCACGCCGAGCCGACTTCAGTTGAAAATAATACCGCATCAACCTGTTCATGTTTGCCTTTTAAAAAATGCCTAATATCGCTAACTGCAACGATTTCAGCATTTGGGAAATATTCTTTGGCTATCTGTTGATAATAGTTACTTTTACCAACGCCAATAGTGAGTGTTTCCATTGCTTGAATGTCATATAGGTTAGTAAACGCATCGCGTTTAGAGTCGTTTAATAATAAACCCGCAGTATGGCTAGTGTAAGAATCAGAGAAATTGACCGTTAAGGCTTTCAATGGCGTGATAGCACGGCCGCCCACTGTAATATCAATACTGCCATTAGCTAATAATGTCGCCTCATCTTTATAGTTTTTTAAATAAATAAAGGCTATTTCTATATTAAGATCTTTGGCAAATTCATTGAGTAACTCTACATCGTAACCCACTAATTTATTATTATTGTTACGAAATGCAAAAGGCAGACTGGCTTTATAGTAGCCAACGCGGATGCTTTTTCTCGCCATAATAATATCTAATCTAGGCTGTTGTTGCTCTGCGGCGGTTAGTGGCGTTAATTCTTTATATTTTACCGTGCCAACGGGTTTATTCATCGCTTGCATAGACTCAAAAGTTTGTACTCCCTCATATTTATAAGGGATCAACGCTTTTAAGGTAAAGCCAGCACCAATCATAACCGCAAAAGTAATGGCTAGATGGACACCAATGGCTTGCATCATTCTATGCCATTTTACTTTTTTAAGTACCGCAGAAGCGACGAGCAAAGTGACTACAAAACCATGTAATGCCGCTAAACCAGTGGCAAACCTTGCCGTAACCACACTACCTAATAAATACAATTGAAATTGATCGGCGGGTAAATCGAAATAATTGAGCAAAAAAGGGATAGCAACGGCCATTGAGCCAAAAGCGGTGAGTGCACCCAGAACAACAAACGAAATGTATTGCTCGAACCCAAGTGGCGAGCCAACATACCAAGCTGAAAAAAGAATGAAACCAAGGCCCAGTAAAGTGCCGGTACTTGGAAAACTGTAGGCCGTGGGCACCATAACATCAACGGTCGAGTCAGTTTCTTCGCATTCCATGCCGTGCTTAGCTAATAACTCTTTACTACGTTCTATTATCATCGGCAGTACCACCAATACTGTGCCTGTTGCTAGCGCCGTTATTGCGGCTTCACCTGCGGTTGATAATATCTCTCGATAAGAAAAAGGCGTGGCCCAATGTATTAACAAGGGTAAAAACACAAAGGCCAGTAAAGCGGCAGCGGTAATATAAACCCATAAAAATACCTGTAAACGACCCAGCTCTTCAACCGCTAAAGTACCTGCTGCTGAGGCCGAAATGGCAAAAATACCCAGTGGTGCTAATTTAGCGACGTAAGAGGCGACCTTCATTAAGCTGTCACCGACATTGGTGGTGAGATTTAATAGCGTTTCTTTATTTTTAACTTGAATTAATGCTACCCCCATCAATAAAGAAAATAACACCACTGCGGGTACGACGGTTTCAGATAACGAGGCGAAAATATTGCTGGGTATATAAAGTTTAATAAAATTAAAAGCGGCAGGTTCGGCCGTCATACTGGTACTAAAAAAACCACTGGTTTGCCAGTTAGGGTAAGCCAAGGGTAATAGTAATAAGGTTAGCATGACCGATAGCCACATGATCAAGATAACTTTTACCGCTCTAAAGCCGATTCGACTGGCCATTTCACTGTCAAGACGTCCTAAGCCGCCGATAATAGACACTAAAACATAAGGTAAAACCGTCATTTGCAATAAGCGTATATAAACATTTCCTATTATTTCTAAATCACCTGCAGGTTCTCCAACAAAAACACCTGTGCTAATCCCTAATAACAGGGCGATAATAACGCGCTGAAAAGGGCTTAATTTTTTATACATTTTTATCATTGTGATCTAATTCTCCGTTAATTAGAGCCTGTTATGCCGATGAGGTTTACTGTTTCAAACACAAGTATGACTAATTTTTTACAGTGTAAAATGTTTAACATTTTATGACTAGTAAAATGGGGGTTTAGTTTTATATTCATCTTGTTATTTGATTGGCTCACCATCAGCCCTTAGTGATAAAGGTTTTTAAGTTGGCCAAATACAGTAAACTGACATTAGTGGTCAACCACAGATTTAACCACTTTAATATTTAATCGTTTGGCAATACGATTTAAGTTTGCCCGGTCGGTGGACAGTCTTCTGGCTGTCGCCGCCCAATTTCCCGATTCTTGCCTTAAAGTTTGGCTAATTAGCTGGCGTTGAAAATGTTCAGTTGCTGCTTTTAAATTGGTATTAGTAAGTTCTATATCCGCGACAACGGCTTCATTTGTTTGAGTTACTTTTGCCGTTGCAAGCGTATTAAGGGAGCCGCAATCACTTATCTCAATAGCGATAATTGCTTGCTTTTTTTGCCGTGCTCTGGCCTTTAATGCTGCTCGGCTAATGACATGTTCTAGCTCGCGCACATTTCCGGGCCAGTTGTATTGCTCTAAATGAGCAATGGCTGCTGCGGTTATCTTTAATTGCGTAATGCCCAGTTTTTGCCGTGTTTGCTCAACAAAATAGCCACTAAGTACTTGCACATCGCCAACTCGTTCTTGTAATTTGGGCACTCTGATCGGGTAAACGCTTAATCTATGATACAAGTCAGCTCGAAAGCGACCAGCTTTTACTTCTTCTTTTAAATCTCGATTGGTTGCGGCAACGATACGAACATTAACTTCTTCAACGTTATCTTGCCCAACAGGTTGAATCTCATTGCTTTGTATTGCCCGTAAAATTTTGCTTTGTGCCGCAATCGGTAGTTCGCCTATTTCATCTAAAAACAAAGTACCGCCATCAGCTAAAGAAAACTTACCGGCACGATTTTTTTCGGCACCGGTAAAAGCGCCTTTAACATGACCAAAAAGTTCACTTTCTATCAGGTTTTCAGGCAAAGCGGCGCAGTTAACATAAACCATAGGACCATGTTGTCGTAACGATTTGTGATGTAACGTACGAGCAACCAACTCTTTACCTACGCCCGTTTCACCATAAACAAGAATATTAAAGTCTGACGGGGCAACAATATCGAGTTCCTGTTTGAGTTGTTGCATGATCGGGCTTTCGCCAATCAATTCGCCACCATCGCGTTTCCATGCTTGTTCGGTTAGTTCCGTTACCACTTGCTGTGAATGATCGGCCTGACTTTCTAATTGTTCGATTAAAAAGGCGGTATTAAGTGTTGCCGATGCCATGGCTGAAATCACCTCTAAGGTGCGTTCGGCAATATCGTCAAAAATATATGGCGTTAAGCTATCTATGGTTAATAAACCCAGTAATTTATCATCATAATAAAGGGGTAAACCCATGCAGGAATGAACCGGTAAATCTCCAGCACGGTCAACTAATAAGCCGTCATAGGGATCGGGCAAGGGTGAATCAGCCGCAAATCGAATCGGCGCTTTTGATTGACATAAAGCGGTAAACCTTGGGTGTTCAGCAACGAGAAAGCGTCTACCTAAGGTATCTCTGCTTAGCCCTTGTAATGCGATAGGTTTAAGAATATCACCATGATAAGACAACAGCGCTACCGCATCACAAACAATGGTTTTTCTCACCGTATCTAATAGCCGCTCAAACCTATCTTTGGTATTTAAGCTACTGGCTAAGTTAAGCGCTAATTCAATAATGGCGGTTGATGATATTTGGCTGATATTATTCTCCTTTCTTGAATACAAAATAGCACATAAGTGTCATTAAGACTACAAAATTAAAGGGTCAAATAGACTGCACATACAAGTAAGAACAAAACAAGCTCTTGATTAATATGGCTTAATTTTGTTGGCACCTACTTTGCAGATACTTGTATCTATGTTGCCAATACTTTGTAGCTACAGAGTTAATACCGATACGGAGTCAAACATGTATTCACAATTTATTATTGCGAACCAATTACCCGCAATACCTAATGCTTTAAATTATCAGAAGTGTCTGATTTTGGGTAACTATTTAATGTTGATATCTTTTCTTGTCGTTTCATCAAGTATTTTCATTACTTTTGTATTCGATGAGCTATTCGCTATGTCAGTGCAAATCTTTGCGCATATCGCCACCATCGTTTTTGCTGGTCTATTGAAAATAGGTTATGTACTGCGTTGCGTCGCGCTACATGGTTTTGGTAAAAGGAATTTTTAACATGCTCACTATTCAAGACCCAGAATTAACGCAATTAATGCATGAGAAAATGCATGAGAAAATGCATGAACAGCAACCTGCTAGTTGGCTTAGGCAACTCAACCAACAGCCAATTTTAGACTTGCCCTTTAGGAGTTATTTTCTCTTAGCGGTGGCTTTTTCCATCATAGCGATAGCTATTTGGGCCGGTTATTTGAATGGTTACTTCACTTTTTCCACAACGGGGTTATCACCGATAATTTGGCATGTGCACGAAATGATCTTCGGTTTTTCTGCCACCATAGCGGTAGGTTTTATATTAACAGCAGCGCAAACATGGACCGGTAAAGCCAGCATCAAGGGCTTGCCCGTGCTCTTGTTTATTATTGTTTGGCTTATGGCGAGAGTGTGCTTACTCATTAATCAGCCGACATTTATTTATATCGCTATCGCTTTGCAATCTTTGTGGTGGCTAGCGTCAATTGCGGTATTTAGTCATTTGGTATTATCGAGCCAAAATAGACGTAATTACTTATTTATTCCGCTACTTATTAGCTTAATGCTACTTAATATCACCTTATTATCGCTAGATTTATTGAATTACAGTGAATTAGCACAGCATATCGCCCGTACGAGTATTTTAATGTTTTGCCTGTTAATGGCCATTCTTGGTGGTCGGGTTATCCCCTTTTTTACCAGCTCAGGAGCCAAGTTAAAAGCGATAACAACGCCTACTTGGCTAACTACATTGCTGATTGCCACATCGGTCGCTGGCATAGTGGTATTTATTCTTTCAGCCTTTATTGAACTGTCTTTTAGCCCGGCAGGTTTGATGATTGTGTCAGGTATATTACATATTGTTAGGCTGAGCTACTGGCGCAGTATTGCTACTTTAAAAATCCCGCTACTATGGTCACTACACTTGGCTTATTTCTCACTGGGTTTCGGCTTGATATTGCTCGGCATAAGTTACTTACCGTTCGAATACCTGAATATACCATTACAGTTTTCTGATGCACTACACCTGATCACCATAGCGGCGATGGCTTTAATGATCTTTTCTATGATGTGCCGGGTCTCACTTGGTCATACGGGTCGAGCATTAATCGTTCATCCCTTAGTTTCTTGGTTATTTATTTTCATTTTTATCGGCGCTACTGCCCGAGTTTTACTGCCAATATTTCATCTGCCATTGCTTGGCTGGAACAGCAGTGCATTTTTATGGCTACTGGCCGCCAGTTGTTTTTTAAAGGTTTACTTTCCCGTGCTAACCACAAAAAAAGTTGAACGTTTATATGCCAATAAAAACACTTAAACCCATTCAAGCAATACAAAGTAAAGAAGGTAATAAAAGGCACAGTGCCTTTTATTGCTAAAACGATTCCCTTTCAATGTAAACTAGGAGTAATAATGTTAACCGAACAACATATACAGATAGTAAAAAGTACCATTCCCATTTTAGAAAATGCCGGCCCTGCTTTAACAGAACACTTTTATCGTCGCTTATTTTTGCATAACCCTGAATTACAAGATATTTTCAATATGTCTAATCAGCATAGTGGCAGACAACAAGTAGCACTTTTTGAAGCGATAGCAGCGTATGCAAAAAACATTGAAAATGTTGCGGTATTACAAACAGCGGTAGAACGGATTGCCCAAAAACATACCAGCATAAATATTCAACCTGAACACTATAGTGTTGTTGGCCATCACTTAATCGAAACGCTTCGAGAACTCACTGGCGATATCTTTACTGCTGATATCGAGCAAGCTTGGACTACAGCGTATCAGTTTTTAGCGCAGATTTTCATCAACAGAGAAGCTGAACTTTACCAACAACGAGCCGCAACGAAAGGCGGTTGGCGAGGTGCACGCGCATTTAAAGTGGTTGATAAAATTGTCGAGTCTGAATTAGTGAAAAGTTTTATTTTTGCGCCGCTAGATCAACAAGGGGTGATAGGCTTTTCTCCGGGTCAATACTTAGGAATTGAAGTAACCCCGACCGATAGTGAATACAAAGAAGTGCGCCAGTATTCATTGTCAGCTCAATCAAACCAGCAGAGTTATCGAATTTCGGTCAAACGAGAAATTAACGGTGTGCCAGGAAAAGTATCAAACTACCTACATGATGGTATTAATGTGGGTGATGAAGTTAGTCTCTATGCGCCAGCAGGTGATTTTTTCTTTGTTAATCGTCAAAAACCGGTAGTACTCATTTCAGCAGGCGTTGGTATTACACCGATGCAAGCAATGTTAGAAACCTTAGCTGAGCAAAGCTATCAAGAGTCAGTACACTATTTACATGCTTGTGAAAATAACGAGCAACATTCTTTTGCACAGCGTACCACAGAGCTAATGAATGAAAATGACTGGCAACAACATATTTGGTACCGAAGTGAAGACGTTAAACAGCAGCAGCCACATATTAATCATGGTGTTATGGGTTTTGGTGAGTTGTCTTTACCGATAAATGAGGGTGATTTCTATCTTTGTGGTCCCATTGGCTTTATGCAATTTGCTAAACAGCAATTACTGACATTAGGTGTACCAGAAACTAGTATTCATTATGAAGTATTTGGTCCTCACCAGTCTTTGTAAAATAGCGATAGTGGCAGCATTAAAAAATGCAGAGGCTTATGCTTCTATATTTTTAAAAAATCATTCATTGGTCACTTTTTAACTGGTTGAACAGTTGTTAGGTCACGTCAATGCTTGCTTATGTTTTTTTGTTATTTTTTTTGTTATAAAACTGTAAAAAAAGTTTAACAATATACTAGCAATGCAGTGAAAATCTGGTAATCTCTTTGCACGTTATTTTTGTGGTTGTATTTTGTACAATCAAAAAGTAACGGTGGATAAATTTATTTATCCACAATAATAATAAAAATAAAAAAATGTGTGCTAAAAGGATTTTTCTTACCTTTTTTCAATAAAATCATATATGTGAATAAAAGTACCAGAATAGCGATATTTGCTATTCTGGCGTTTTTCCCTGTTTACTAACAAAGTTATCCACATTTGAATGGTGACAATTGTCACTGCATAGTAGAGCTAAGGCTTGGTTTGTGTCATGCTTAGCCCATCTTAATGTTTAGACAAAATCTCCATGACAACTTTGGCCGAAAACTCCCCAAAAACTCTTGCAAAAATCAACCAGCCGCTTATTTTAGTTGATGGTTCATCCTATTTATTCCGCGCTTATCATGTGCCTTATTTACAAGCATTATCGACGGCGGATGGCCGACCTACGGGTGCCATTACTGGCGTGCTTAATATGATCCGCAGTTTAAAAAAGGATTACCCTAATGGTAATGTTGTGGTGATCTTTGATGCCAAAGGTAAAACGTTTCGCAACGATATGTATCCAGAATATAAAGCTAATCGCCCGCCTATGCCGGATGATTTACGTAGCCAAATAGCGCCTATTCACGAAATTATTACCGCCATGGGCTTACCGTTATTGGTTATCCCCGGTGTTGAGGCTGACGATGTTATTGGTACCTTAGCTAAACAAGCCGACGAACAAGGTATAGAAACGGTTATTTCTACGGGTGATAAAGACATGGCGCAGTTGGTTACCCCACATGTGCGATTAATTAATACCATGACCGATGTTGAAATGGATGAAGCGGGTGTAGTCGAAAAATTTGGCGTTCGCCCCGATCAAATTATCGATTATCTAGCGTTGATGGGGGATAAAGTCGATAACATTCCCGGCGTGGTTAAATGTGGTCCTAAAACCGCGGTTAAGTGGTTAGCTGAGCATGGCACACTCGATGAGGTAATAGCCAATGCAGACAAGGTTAAAGGCAAAATTGGTGAAAATTTACGTGCTGCGCTTGAACAATTACCATTGTCTTATCAGCTAGCCACCATTAAATGTGATGTTGAACTAGAAAAAAGCGCAGAGCAATTGCACGCTATTGATGCTGACATTGATGCATTAACCGAACTGTATACAGAATATGAATTAAAACGCTTGCTTGCCGATATTACTAAAGGCGGAGCAGTAAGCGCTGCTGAGGGCAAACAAACGGCAACCAGTATTTCTGCAACCAATAAGTCAACTGCTGTTGAGGTTATCCCGACACCAGTTAATAACAGTGAATACGATATTATTGTCGATAAAAGTAGTTTTGAAACTTGGCTGGCTAAATTAACGGCCAGTAAAGCCTTTGCCTTTGATACTGAAACCACCAGTGTTAATTACATGAAAGCCGAGCTAGTGGGCTTGTCGTTTGCTGTTGAAGTGGGTAAAGCTGCGTATGTACCATTAGCTCATGATTATGATGGCGCGCCAGAGCAGTTAGACCGAGATTGGGTCTTGGCACAATTAAAGCCTTTATTAGCAAGCAGTGCCATTAAAAAAATAGGTCAAAACTTAAAGTACGACGCCAATGTATTAAGTCATTATGATATCAAGTTAGCTGGTGTTGATTTTGATACCATGATTGAATCGTACTGTTTTAATAGCGTTGCCACTCGTCATAATATGGATGCCTTGGCATTAAAGTATCTTGATTATAAAACCGTACATTTTGAAGACATTGCTGGTAAAGGCGCTAAGCAATTAACCTTTAATCAAATCGATATTGACAAAGCAGGCCATTATGCTGCTGAAGATGCAGATATTACCTTACGTTTACACCAAGCCCTTTTCCCTGCGCTTGAACAATTACCTGAACAACTTAGCGTTTATCAAAATATTGAAGTACCACTAATGCCTGTGTTGGCACAAATGGAGCAAACCGGGGTGCTGATTGATTGTGATGTGCTTGATCAACAAAGCCAAAGTATTGGTCAGCGTTTAGATGAATTAGAAATTGAAGCCCATAACTTAGCGGGGAAAAGTTTTAACCTGAGCTCGCCCAAGCAGTTGCAACAAATATTGTTTGAAGAGTTAAAGATTCCGGTCATCAAAAAAACCCCTAAAGGTGCACCATCAACCGCAGAAGAAGTGCTACAAGAGCTGGCGTTAGATTATCCATTACCGAAAGTTATTTTAGAAAACCGTGGTTTAAGTAAGCTAAAATCGACCTATACCGATAAATTGCCCTTAATGGTTAGCAGCAAAACGGGTCGAGTACATACCTCATATCATCAAGCGGTTACGGCAACGGGGCGTTTATCATCAACGGATCCAAACTTACAAAATATTCCAATTCGTAGTGAGCAAGGACGAAAAATACGCCAAGCCTTTATAGCGCCTGAAAACTCTAAAATTGTCGCCATTGATTATTCACAAATTGAACTGCGTATTATGGCGCATTTATCTAATGATAAAGGTCTCGTCACTGCCTTTAGTGAAGGTAAGGATATTCACCGTGCCACGGCGGCTGAAATTTTTGCCGTTGAGCTTGATGAAGTAACTACCGAGCAGCGCCGTAGTGCTAAAGCCATCAATTTCGGTTTGATTTATGGCATGTCAGCGTTTGGCTTAGCGAAACAGCTGAATATTGGTCGTCATCAAGCACAAGAATATCAAGACAAATACTTTCAGCGTTATCCGGGGGTACTGACCTACATGGAAGAAACTCGCCAACAGGCAAGTGAGCAAGGCTATGTTGAAACCTTGTTTGGTCGACGTTTATATTTACCTGATATTAATGCTAAAAATGGCATGCGTAAAAAAGCGGCGGAGCGTGCTGCCATTAACGCGCCAATGCAAGGTACGGCGGCCGATATTATTAAAAAAGCCATGCTGGCCGTGGCTAACTGGTTAACCGAACAAAATGATGATCGCATTAAAATGACCATGCAAGTGCACGATGAACTGATTTTTGAAATTCATCAAGATATTGTGAAAGAAACGACCGCTAAATTAGTTGAGTTAATGAACAACGCTGTTGAGTTGAGCGTGCCGCTTATTGCCGAGGCAGGGATAGGTAATAATTGGGATGAAGCCCATTAGCGTAGCTGGGAATTTATTCGCGCAGATGTTAGGTTATTTGCGTAGGCGGGATTTTAATCGCGTAGATATTAAATTATTTACGCGATGAATGAAATTATTTTTGTCTTGATAGGTTCTTATTAGCAACACAGTACTATCCCTTGTGTTGTGTGTTTCTTGTTTTTGCTGCCATTTTGCTATGCTACTACTCTGTCATCAGTTTAGCAGTTTGGCAGTTTTTTTGTTTTAGGCTGGCGGGTTTTTTGAGTAGCAAGTCGCTTGACGATATAAAGGGCTAAGTCTTAGGCATTGGAATAACGCTCTTTATTACCAAGCCAACGCTGAATAAGCGCTTGCGCGCATTCTGGGTGCTGACGAGATAATAAATAGGCTTTTTGCTGAACATCGGCAATCAAATAACCATCACGAACCAGATCGGCAATTTTTAACATCGCCAAGCCCGTCTGCCTGGTACCTAACAACTCTCCCGGCCCCCTGATCTCTAAGTCTTTTTCGGCAATAACAAAACCATCATTACTGTTTCGTAATACCGCCATGCGTTTAGTGGCGGTTTTAGTTAACGGCGCTTTATACATTAATACACAATGAGAGGCGACAGAGCCACGACCAACACGACCACGCAACTGGTGTAACTGAGCTAATCCTAAGCGCTCAGGGTTTTCAATGACCATCAAGCTGGCATTGGGGACATCAACACCAACCTCAATCACGGTGGTGGCGATAAGTAAGTGCATCTCACCTGCTTTAAATGCGTCCATCACTTGCTGCTTTTCAGCCGCTTTCATTCGACCATGTACTAAACCTATATTGAGTTCAGGTAATTGCGTCTGTAATAAAATAGCGGTCTCTTCAGCGGCTTGGCACTGTAGTACTTCTGACTCTTCGATGAGTGTACATACCCAATAAGCTTGACGATTGTCATGCGTACAACCTTGACGAATACGCTCAATAACAACATCTCGGCGTGAGTCAGGTAACGCTATGGTGTTTATGGGCGTGCGACCGGGTGGTAATTCATCAATAACAGAGGTGTCTAAATCGGCATACGCTGTCATGGCTAAGGTGCGAGGAATTGGGGTTGCCGTCATGATCAACTGATGGGGATAATTGTCGTCAAACTCGCCTTTATCTCGTAAAGAAAGTCGTTGTTGAACGCCAAATTTGTGTTGCTCATCAATAATGATTAACACCAGCTTTTTGAAAATAACATCGGCTTGAAATAATGCATGGGTGCCAATAACCATCTGCATTTCGCCACTGGCTATTCGCGCTAAAGCCTCACGGCGCGCTTTGGCCTTGGTTTTGCCAACTAACCAACCGACGTTAATATTTAACGGTTCGAACCAATGTTGAAAATTGATGGCATGTTGCTCAGCTAAAATTTCAGTGGGTGCCATTAAGGCCACTTGATAACCTTGGCTAATGGCCGTTAATGCGGCTAAGGCAGCCACTAAGGTTTTCCCTGAACCAACATCCCCCTGCACAAGCCGCATCATAGGTTGAGCTTTAGCTAAATCGGTTTTAATTTCATCAACGACACGGGCTTGGGCATTGGTAGGAGAAAAAGGTAGTGTGGCTAAAAAACTATTTTCGTTTTCTTCATGCACGGTCAGCGAAATGGCTTGGTGAACATCACTATTTTGTCTGACCTTTAACATGCTTAAATTATGGGCGAGCAACTCTTCTTTAATCAATCGTAATTGTGCCGGATGTTTACCATTTTCAAGTTGGCTGGTTGAGGCTTCTGGTGGTGGCCGATGAATTATTGTTAGCGCTTGTGATAAAGAGTAGCTTTCATCAAATAAGCTGCTCGGTAGTAATTCTTCAATTTGTCCGCGTTGTAAACGAATAAGTGCTTGATCAGTTAAATTACGCAATGACAGTTGTTTTAAACCATCAGTGGTTGGGTAAACAGGGGTTAAGGTTTCTTCAACCTGTGTTAATGCTCGGTCTTCATCAAGCGCTTTGTATTCAGGGTGCACTATTTGAAAACCGCGCGGTCCGCGTTTTATTTCACCATAACAGCGAATAGTACGGCCAACACTTAAGCTGTTTTTTTGGCTAGCAGAAAAACTGAAAAAACATAATTGTACAGTGCCGGTACCATCGTTTAAATCAACCACTAACATACGGCGTTTGCCGTGAGTTATTTGATTATTCGTTATTTCGCCGATAATATTAGTGTGGGTACCCGGTAAACAGTCTCGCAGAGTGGTTACCCGTGTTCGGTCTTCATAGCGTAGGGGTAAATGAAAAAGTAAATCTTGCACTGACACTAAGCCGATTTTCTCAAGCCTAGCCGCCATACTTGGCCCGACACCTTTAAAAGTCGTTAGGGGTATTTGCGATAATTTAGTCAGTGCTTCCATAAAAGAGATTTTGCGGTTAAAACCGCTCCTACCGATCAGTCATCAAGATGTTGCCAAGCACTTTTATCCATTTGCATTTTTTGCCACCAGAGTTCATCCGCGACAATTTGCCCTTCATCATCAATGGCAGGATAAGGAAGCCCTTTACGCTGACATGCTTCGGCAAAAATAGGATGGCCGCCTTCAAATAATGTCCGCTGACGACGTTCGTTGCTTAGGCTTGGTTTGTTGTACATACCAGCTAGTTGGCGTTGACGTTGTGCTTCATATAATACCACCGAGCAAGCAACCGAAACATTTAACGATTGCACCATGCCAATCATAGGAACAACAATGTCTTGATCGGCTAACTCAAGGGCGATTTTGGAGGTACCAAATTTTTCTTGTCCTAAAATAATAGCGGTGGGTTTGGTGTAATCAATTTCGCGAAAATCAACGGCGGTTTCAGACAAGTTAGTGACTAATATCTGCATGCCTTGCGCTTTTAACGCGGTAATAGCATCAGCGGTTTTGTGATAGTTATGAACGTCAATCCAATTTTGACTACCGGCGGCACTGCCGCCACGCACCTCTGCTTCGTCACTTTTCCATACGGCGTGTACATCGCTAACACCTATGGCATCGCAGGTACGCACTACCGCCGCTAAGTTATGAGCTTTGTGTAAACCTTCCATACAAACGGTAAGATCAGGCTGGCGTTTATCTAGCATAGCATTTATGCGTTGAAGTCTTTCTGGGGTCATAATCTTTTAAATAATAAAGTTAACATTCTAAATTTAGCTTGATGACGAAAATTTCTAACGTAAGCTCGGTAATTCCATAACACCATCAATTTCAATTTCAACGTCTTTAGGTAATTTTGAAATTTGAATAGCTGCGCGGGCAGGGTAGGGTTGTTGAAAATATTTAGCCATAATTTCATTAACTGTTGCGAAGTTACTGAGATCAATCATAAAAATATTTACTTTTACCATGTCGTTAATGGTGCCGCCGGCAGCTTCACAAACGGCAGACAAGTTTTTAAATACTTGTTCGGTTTGCTCGGCAAAGCCACCAGCAATCACTTCCATGGTTGCCGGTATTAGTGGAATTTGACCCGATAGATAAACCGTGTTGTTTACTTTAACTGCTTGGCTATAAGTGCCAATAGCACTGGGTGCTTGATCCGTGCTGATAATACTTTTCATTTTATTTCCCTAATTTTTGTGTTTTCGAAACTCGCTACTCGTAGCTTATGGTTTCTATTTATTTCTGATGACGCGTTGAACGTCAATCATGACTTTAATTTTTCGAATAATGTCAGCTAAGTGAATACGGTCTCGACAGGTTATTTCCATATCAATGACATAAAGACCAGCCTCTTTCTCACCTGAGTTTAGGCTATGAACATTAGAACCGCATTTAGCAACAACATTGGTAAGCAGTGCCAGCGCACCTTGGTGATTAATAATTTCTACCCGTAATTTGGCGATAAATTCTTTGTCAATATCGCTATCCCATTTTACCGGAAATAAGCCACCTTGTTCGTGACCCTTGATATTGCGACAACCTTGCTGGTGCACCATTAAGCCTTTGCCCGGGCTTAAGTACGCTAAAATAGTATCTCCAGGAATAGGGCGACAACATTTACCGTAGTTAACTAACATGCCTTCAGTGCCTTTAATGGGCATTTTATTTTTACTATTTGTTGATGGTATTTCGCTGTCTTCAGTAAATTCATCGGTAAGACGCCTCGCAATACCAATACTTAAGGCATTTCCTAAACCAATGTTAGTGAGTAATTCTTCGAAGTCTTTATTGCCACTTTGTTGCACTACTTCGGCTATTTTTTCTTCGCTAACATCTGCTAACTTTACTTTGCCTAAGGCATGGCTTAATAATCGCTGACCCAGTTGTTTTGATTCGGCTTGTTCGCGTGAACGTAAGTAAGTTCTAATTTGTAAACGCGCTTTGGAGGTAACCACAAAGTTTAACCAGGTTGCGTTGGGTCTTGCGGCAGCTGAGGTTACTACTTCTATTGTTTGGCCAGAATCAAGTGGTCGGCTCATCGGGTAAGGCTTTCTGTCAACTTTAACACCAACACAAGAGTTACCGACATCGGTATGTACCGCGTAAGCAAAATCTACGGCAGTTGCTCCCATAGGGAGTTCAATTATTTTACCTTCGGGAGTGAAAACATAAATCTCTTCTGGAAAAAGATCTGATTTTACATTTTCAATAAATTCAAACGAACTACCAGCACTTTGTTGTAGTTCGAGTAAACTTTGCATCCAGCGACGGGCTTTCATTTGTGCGGTGGTATCAGCGTTGCCACCGCCTTCTTTATATAACCAGTGGGCTGCAACACCTTTGTCAGCCATTTGCTCCATATCTTGGGTTCTGATTTGAACTTCGACCGGAATGCCATGAGGGCCAATAAGTGAGGTATGTAAAGAACGATAGCCATTGGTTTTTGGAATGGCAATATAGTCTTTAAACCGCCCTTCAATGGGTTTGAATAGGTTGTGCATGGCACCGAGAGCGCGATAGCATTCATCAATTTTGTCGCCAACAATAACGCGGAAGGCATAAATATCCATGACCTCGTTAAACATTAATTCTTTATTGAGCATTTTACGATAAATAGAGTACAGGTGTTTTTCACGGCCGATAACTTGGGCGTCAATATCGCTTTCAGCTAGGCGTGATAACACTTCTTCTTGAATATTATCTACAATAGTTTTGCGATTACCACGAGCACTTTTTACGGCCGATTTTAATGCTCTTGAGCGCATGGGATACAGGGCTTCAAAGCCTAATAGCTCTAACTCGTTTTTTATGTCATGAATACCTAATCGATTGGCAATGGGTGCATAAATTTCTAGGGTTTCACGGGCAATGCGGCGACGCTTGTCTGGTCGTAACGAGCCTAATGTCCGCATGTTATGGGTTCGGTCAGCGAGTTTGATTAAAATAACACGAATATCTTGCACCATGGCTAAGACCATTTTGCGGAAATTCTCCGCCTGCATTTCTTCTTTGTTATCAAACTTTAGCTTATCAAGCTTACTCACCCCTTCAACTAACTCTGCGACTGTGTGACCAAAAAGCTCGGCCAGCTCATCTTTAGTGACTGCCGTATCTTCAATAACATCGTGCAGTAATGCCGCCATCAAGGTTTCATGGTCAAGGTGCATTTTGGCAAGGTTAATGGCAACAGCGACGGGATGGGTAATATAAGGATCACCACTAGAGCGCATTTGGCCATCATGGGCATCACGAGCAACAATGTAGGCATGTTTAAGCAGGTCAACTTGTACTTTTGAAAGATAAGTAGTGCTTAACTCTTTTAATGGTTCAAATAGATACACCTATCGCTCCAAATTGACGGCAAACTAAAATAAATAATGTGATTACAAGGCTAGAATACGTGGCTTTGCGCTAAATGCAAAGAAAATTGATAAGTGTTATAACGAGCAATAAAAAACGCGTAACTTATTTTCTATTATCATAGAGAAAAGTTACGCGTTTTCAGGTTAAATTTAGCGGTTATACGCTTTAATTAACCTAGTTCTTGTGGTTGTTCACCAACAATTGCAGCAACAGCATCTAATTCAGCAGTATCTTGTTGAATTTGTTCTTGACGATCAGACATGTCCATTGAACTAGAGGTGACTAAACCTGCTTCAATTTCACGCAAAGCTAAAACGGTTGGTTTGTCATTTTCAACATCAACCAAAGCATCTTTACCGCCCGTTGCAATTTGACGAGCACGACGTGATGCGACTAACACCAAATCAAAACGATTACCGATTTTTTCTACGGCATCTTCAACAGTTACGCGAGCCATTTGGTCACTCCAACTTAAATTAATAAAATAGCGCTGCATTTTACTGACAGCTAGGTCATTTAGCAAGTAAAAGCCGCATTGGCTTTTGAAATCATTATTTTCTCTGATTAATTTTTTGTTAACAAATTAACTCATCAAGCAAAACTTTATGTTGCGCAACTTGTTGGCTGCGCTTTAAGCGCTGATTCTTCACTATGGTGGTAAGGTCAACTAACGCTTGTGCAAAGTTATCATTAATCACTATGTAGTCAAATTCTTGGAAGTGGGAGCACTCCCCTTGAGCCTGTGCCATGCGGTCAGCGATGATGTCTTCACTGTCTTGACCTCGGCCACGTAATCGACTTTCTAGCTCTTTTTTTGAAGGTGGACTAATGAATATGGTAGTCACTGATGGTTTCTTCATACGCACTTGTTGTGCGCCTTGCCAATCAATATCAAGAAAAACATCAATACCTTGTGCAAGTTGTGCATCAATGGCGGCTTCAGAAGTACCATAATAATTACCAAATACTTCGGCATGCTCATAAAAGGCATTTTGCTTTATTTGTTTTTTAAAACTTTCAACAGAGACAAAATGATAATGTTCACCATTATTTTCACCGGGGCGTGGCTCGCGAGTAGTGTGAGATACCGACACTTGCATGGGTCTTGTCGACTCTTGCTCTCCTTGCTCTAATAATGCTTTGATTAAGCTGGACTTTCCTGCACCGCTAGGCGCTGAAAGAATAAATAAGTTACCAGAAACTGTCACAGTTAAACCTTGTAAATATAATGAATTGCTTTTGTAGGCAGGAACATATTGTTTTGTTCACGCGAATAAATTCCCGCCTACAGGTGGAGCATATTGTTATAAATTAGTACTTTTATAAACTAGAGCACTTTGGCAATTGATTGCGCCAAGTAGTCAACATTGCTGTTAGCAATACCAGCAATACTCATGCGGCTAGAGCCGACCATATAGATGCTGTATTCATCTTGCAACTGCTGTACTTGCTCAGGGGTTATACCTAAGAAAGAGAACATACCCGCTTGGCGAGTGATAAAGCTAAAGTCGCGTGTTACGCCGTTTTCTACTAGCTTATCAACAATTAACTGGCGGTTACCGTTAATGCGATTACGCATTTCAGCTAATTCACGATACCATTCGTTACGTAGTTCGTCTGACGATAAAATGGTTTCAACCAGTGCCGCACCATGTGCTGGCGGCATAGAATAGATAACGCGTACCACAGACAATAATACCGAATTGGCAATATCAACCTGTAAGCTTGATGCACCAATAATAGTACAAGCACCAATGCGTTCACGATATAAACCGAAGTTTTTCGAACACGAGCTACAAACAACCATTTCATTTACTGATTCAGCCATTAAGCGTAAACCGTAAGCATCTTCGTCTAAACCTTGTCCGAAACCTTGGTAAGCCATGTCGACAACGGGAGTAAAACCAACTGATTTAGCCACGTCAGCAACTTGTTGCCATTGCTCTTGATTCAAGTCCATACCACTTGGGTTATGACAACAAGCGTGTAATAACACGGCATCGTCGCTAGGCACTTGTTTAAGTACAGCTAACATACCGTCAAAATCTAAATTTTTGTTTTCATGATCATAGTAAGGGTAAGTTTTTACCGTTAAACCTGCCGCTTCAAACAAGCCTGTATGGTTTGCCCACGTTGGGTTACTCACCCAAATAGTGGCACCAGCTTTACATGATTTAATAAATTCAGCCGCGACGCGTAGCGCACCAGTACCACCGGGAGTAGAAACCGTACGAGCACGGTTTTCGTTTAATACTTTGTGATCTGCGCCAAAAATAAGGTTAGCCATTTCATCATTAAAAAGGGGTGAGCCGGTTGGACCAATGTAAACTTTACTGGTTTCGGTATCAGTGCGATGCTGCTCGGCTTTTTTTACACAATCAAGCACGGTTGTTTCACCGGCTTCATTTTTATAAACGCCAACACCCAAATCAATTTTCTTTGGGTTTGTATCTTCTCGGTATTTAGCTAATAGCCCTAAAATAGGATCGGCAGGCAAAGCTTTTAAGCTAGCAAACATGACTGAAATTTACCTTATATTTGAGCGCTTCAATGTTAATGAATTAAACCGCTTGCATTGAAAGAAATAGTGAGATGCAAGCATAGCTCAAAAGTGCGTTAAGATTAAGGATTTTTAATGCATATTTTAAGACTAATTTTGTTGCTTGGGTTGTGTAAGTAGGTTTTTATTGTTTTTTGTCGAGTCGAGTATTGTGATGGTTAGTTGCTTTTATTGCATACGGGGTTTTATTTTCAAACGGAGATATATGAACAATTAATAGATCAATTGCTTGGTTTAAGCATGGAGTGTCAATCATCTCATGTTCATTAAATGTTCAATTTATTTGATTTGCTCACGATTAATCCCCATTATGATTGTATCAATTAGTTTATCTCGTTATACTGACAACACTGTTTACTTACACAGTACTCAAAGAGAAGGAGGCATTATGAGTTATGAATCATCACAAATAGCTAACTATTTTATCGATAAAGCTCACTCTGAAAATATAAACATGTCTACGTTAAAATTAATGAAAATTGTTTACATTGCTCATGGTTGGGGTCTTGCTGTTTTAAGTAAAAATATTTTAGGCGGGGAGCATGTCGAAGCATGGCAACATGGCCCGGTGATTCCATCCTTGTATCATTCATTTAAAAAATTTGGCAGTAATCCAATAAAGGAATATGCAACAGAGTTTAAGTTTAATGATCTTGATGATGATCCTGACAATTTTAGCTTTGATACAATAATCCCCAAGGTTGAAGATTCTGATACTAACTTGAAGCAAGTTTTAGATTTTGTTTGGTCTGTATATAAGCAATATACGGGTTTTGATTTAGTAAACATGACACACCAAGCAGGCACACCATGGAGTGATAGCTTTAAAGCTGGTGAGCGCCATGTGGTAATAGAAAACCATAAAATTGAAACTTTTTATAAACAGCAGGTTACGGACTTCTTGCAGAAGGCTTCTTAATTAAATGGCATCAGAAAATGAGTCTCTTTTAGAGTTACTAAAAAAAACAAGTAGCGATAAAGTTGCTAAGTCCATCTCTAAAGACACCCCACCAAGCAAAGAGCACTTAGATGGCCTTGAAAGACAGGATGAATATTTTTTATCTAAGCATATTAAGAGAATTAAAATAGCTGGACTATATTCTTTAGCTTTCCTAAGTATTGCGGTATCTCTGGTTATCACGTGCTTAATAGTTTGGGTTATCTTTAATTGGTTCGGAAATATTGCAGCGGACGCTAAAAAAATTGAATCATTTCTTAACTCTACCATGACACTAATTCTTACTGTATTAAGTACGTTATTCTTAAATTACGTGTTAACCAAGAAAAAGTAGCTTGATTTTACGCAGTTGATTATATGATATGTTACAGTTTTTAATGGGTTGAAATACAATCAAAGTTGAGTCATTTCGTGATATTGCATCGTTCAAGCACACCATTTTACGGGTCATAGCTTATCAATTGTTTGTATTGAATTAACTTAAGTTAAAAAGTATTAGTCAACGCGGCAATCAAACCAATAACACCACCAAAAACGCCACCCCAAACCACTAGCCAGCCTAGGTGTTTCTTGATCATGGTTTGAATAATTTCTTTTACTAGTTGTGGTGTTAATTCATTGAGACGTTTTTCAATAATATTACTGACCTTTTCTTGCATATTGGCGATCATATCAGGCTGCTCTAATTCTTCGCGTAGTAAATTATTGAACTGTTCACTTTGGCTGATCTCTTGTATTGAGACTTTCATTTTTTTGATAAAAGGCTCTTTCATCGGCTGTAAAGCTTCACTACCACCAACCATAGCCAGCATGGGCGCAAAAGAAGAATCTTCTATTACGGCAACTAAGTTATTAAAAGCAGGGGTTAAATCAATTTTTTCAATAACCGGTGTTAGATCAATGCTGCTGGCCGCACCTGAGCCAGTTGATAAAAAACGGTCGATATTTTCTTTAGTGAAAAATTGTTCCATCATCAGTTGGCGAATGGCAATTTTAAATTCTTCAAAGCGGGCAGGAATAACGCCAGAACCATAAAGTAGCGGCACTTTTTCAAAGAGCATGTGTACAGCAAGCCAATTGGTTATTGCGCCAGATAAGGCGAACAGACCAGTTGTATAGACAATATGGCTCCCTAAAATGAAACCAACAAGGGTACATATTAAGGCGATAAAGTTAGTGACCAGACTTTTGTTCATTGATGACTCCGCAATAAGGTATGCGATTTGGGATTTTTGTTGGCGCTATGATAGCATTGAATTTACTTCGCTAAAATGATGATGACATTTATTCGGATTGAGGGATTTATTCAATGTTTAAGACGTTACTTGTGCTGTTTTATTTTGCATTTATTAGTGCTTGCGGTGCTGATAACGCTACTGATCAGCAATGGCGAGCGTTAGATGTCAATAATACCGTATTATTAACCTTACCCCACGGTAAAGTGGTGATTGAACTGGCACCGCAGTTTTCACCTAAGCATGTTGAGCAATTTTCAGCACTAGTTAAAAAGTCCTTTTATGATGGCACTACGTTTTACCGCGTTATTGATGGTTTTGTTGCCCAAGCAGGGCCAAAAGATGGCAGTAAAAAAGATAAATTAGTGCCTGTACTAGCAATAGAAGGGGAGTTTTCAATCGATAAAAACACACCGTTTACGCCAGTGCAAAAAGATGATTTATTTGCGCCGCAAACGGGATTTCAAGCAGGCTTTGCTTTAGCGAATGATAATAACAACCGTGCTTGGTTAACTCACTGTCCGGGAACGTTGGCGATGGCGCGCGGTAACGACGCTGATTCTGCCTCAAGCCATTTTTATTTTGTTATTGGCCAAGCACCGCGCTATTTAGACAGAATAATGACCATTTTTGGTCGTGTGGTTTATGGCATGGAACATATTCAAGCAATACAGCGTACGTCAGTTATTGAAGGGGAATATGCGGTAGATAGCCGAAAACATACTGCTATTATTAGCATGAAAATAATGAGTGATGTGCCAAAAGCAGAGCGAATTATCATTGAAGTTGAAAGCACGGAATCAGCAGCTTTTACCGAGCGTTTAGTAAAACGCCGTGCCCGTGACCATGAGTTTTTTTATAAAAAACCGCCACCCGTGCTTGATGTTTGCCAAGTGCCAATTAGAAGCCGTTTAGTTAAATTACCGAATTGAATGCGCGTTTTATAGTGTGCGGTAAACACACTATAAAACTGAGCAGTTTATGCTAATGGTATAACTAACCTTCTAACTGGAAAGTTAATCCGGCATTTTCTTGCAAACGGTCAATTAATAAAGTGCCCATTGCTGAAGCAGGTGTCCAGATACCGCCACCAGCAGCATCTAAATTTTTCAGTAAACAAATAGCGCTTTCACTGATCATTTTACAGGTTGAACCGTAACCCGGATCTTTATCGCCTTTAACACTGGCCATTAAGATCTCGCCATTACTGTTAGAGCCGGCAAATAACACATCATAGAAACCCGTTTCACGTGCTTCTTTTGTCGGGCCTTCACCCGGTTTCATCGGATCAGTTGCCATTGATTTGTCTGCTGCGACCATTTTTGCCATCGCCTCGCCTTTCTCGCCAGCGCCGGTGAGCATCATTTCATCGTAGACAAAATCATCACCATATTGATGCGCTAATAATAAGTTGCTGCGGTGTATGTTTTTAGTATTGATCGTCGCCATAACAAAGGGAGCTGACCAGCTATTTAAATCTTGGTCAAAAATAGGCGCCATACCTGAAGGTTGTTCTGGACCCGTAAATGAGCCCGTTAATGAAAATGGGTTAGATAGCACTTTGATTAATTCTGGATTTTTAGCCGCCGCTTTCATGGTTAAACGAAAACTTTCTAAAGTACCCCCTGAAAAAGTGCCTTTCATCGCTCGTACACGGCCTTTAATGCGTGATAGTGGCTTAGCTAATTTTTCAATGGCAGCATTTTGTAAAAAGTGCACACCTAAATCAAAAGGTACTGAGTCGAAACCACAAGAAAATACAATACGTGCGCCACTAGCTTTTGCTGTTTCTGCATGGGCAGCAATCATTTCATGCATCCAAGCAGGCTCACCACATAAATCAACGTAATCAGTGCCTATTTCACTACACATACGAACTAAATCGGAACCATATTTTTGGTAAGGACCAACCGTAGTTAAAACAACTTGGGTACTTTCAAGCATAGCCTGCACTGTTGCTGGTTTTTCTGCATCAGCGATTACAAACGGCACATCGCTTGGAATACCCATTTCATCACGAACCTGCACGAGCTTTTCTTGGCTACGGCCAGCCATTGCCCATTTTACTTCACCATTTACGCCGTATTGATTATTTAAATATTCACAAACTAAGCGGCCTGTATATCCTGTAGCACCGTAAACCACGACACCAAATTGTTTATTTGTAGACATTTTCTTTTACCTTTTATTTTTTATTTAACTCTGAATAATGAAGTATAGGTCATCCTTTTGGAGCCCCTTTACTTATCGCTTATTTTGAATATTGTTACTTTGCATAGATGACAACTTCTTCGTCGAGAACACTGGCTAATAATGGGCTTGATTCAGAACGAGCAAAAGCATCATCAATCGCTTTAAAGCGTTGTTGTACAACTTTACGGTAGTTAGGATGGGTAAATATATAAAGTTCTTTATTACTAACCGCTTCAACGACACGATCACCAACAATAGCGGGAGATAAGCCGTTATCAATCACTTTTTGTATGTGTTGCGCCGCAGCGGAAGGTTGAGCGTTATCTTCTTTTTCACTTTTAAGCTCGCTAGGCTTATTACGGGTTGATAAATTGATGCGTGTTTTAACAAAAGCAGGGCAAAGTACGGATACTTGAATGTTGTGTGGTTTTAATTCGGCATACCAGCTTTCAGACATACCTACTACCGCGACCTTAGTGGCCGTATACGCACCAGAGGTAGGTACACCCATCATGCCTGCCATAGACGCGACGTTAATTAACCAACCTTGTTCGCCGTGTTGCTTCATTAAAGGCACCATGGTTTGCGTACCATAAATAACCCCCATTAAGTTGACATCGAGCACCCAACTCCAGTCTTTGTTGTCAGTTTGCTCAATAGTACCGGGGTTGCTACCAACACCAGCGTTATTAACTAGCATGTGAATTTTTCCAAAACGTTCAATCGCTTTGTCGGCTACGTTTTGCCATTGGGACAGGTTAGTTACATCCATTTGCACCGCTAAGACATTAATACCTTCGCTTACTAATTTTGTTTTAGCAATGTCGAGTTGATTGGCATCTATATCGCCTAATACAACATTCATTCCCTGTTTACCCATAGCACGAGCGATACCAAAACCAATACCTTCTGCGCCACCACTAATAACTACCGTTTTACCTGAGAATTGATTCATGTTATCGACCTTTAATTTGTTTATTTTGTTATTTTAAATGCTATCCATGAGCTCTATCTGCGGTTCAGCAGCCAAATAACCAGCCATTTTTTTACCAAAATGTTGGTAGTGCTCTGTTTTACCATGAGCTTTTAATGCTGATTCGTCGGCGTATTGTTCTAAGACAATATAAGTTTGAGCGTCATCACGAGACTGATGAAAAGCGTAAAGTAAACAGCCTTTTTCGTTAGTCAGTACCGCGGCAACTAACTGTTTAAAAATAGCTTCAAATTCTTTATTTTTACCGGCAAGTACTTGTAATTTTGCTGTGACACCAATAGTCATAATAGTTCTCTA